>ENA-UPSB01000330-UPSB01000330.1-bioreactor-metagenome-genome-assembly--contig:-NODE-330-length-83246-cov-15.782020_pt1 | contig 83246 bp, 81 predicted proteins | sample MGYA00238182_ERZ773286 | MGnify/ENA primary metagenome ERZ773286 (study PRJEB29026, sample SAMN07631240) | bioreactor metagenome | isolation source: Switchgrass digestor | place: USA: Dartmouth... | reverse complement strand
CCCCTTGCCAACCCCTTTCTTTTGCCAGCGCAATAACCTTTTGTCACCCCTAAATACGTTAATCATCCCCTCAGCCGTCATTCCTGAACAATAAAGGGGCTCTGCCCCCTTATAACCCCCAAAAAGCAAAAAACAGACAGCCTACGGCGCTAAAAACCAAAAAATTAAAGACAGAATACAAAGAAAAGACTACTGAGGAAGTAAAAGCGTCTTCCTCAGTATAGGGGGAAACTGATCTCCTATGACCCCCAAAAAGATTGAAAGACAAAAGATGAAAGATAAAGGCAAAAGGAGAAAAACTAACCGAGGAAGAAAAAACAGACAGCCTACGGCGTAAACAAAAAATAAAAGACAAAAGAAAAAAACACCGAGGGGAAATAATCCCTCGGTATAAGGGAGAAAGAAATCCTGCAGGGACCACATCATATATGAAGGTAACTTATTTTTTATAAATTTTATCTCTTTTCCCCACGCGCACTACCAAAATCGTGACTTCTTTCTTTTCTACGGCATAAACTACCCTGTAATTCCCCATTCTATACCTGTAAAAAGTTTTAAGCTGACCTTTTAGAGGTTTTCCTATCTTGAGAGGATCTTTTGAGAGGTGATTTTCTACTTTTTCCACAATCAGTCGGGCATCTTTTCTGGCAATCGGTAACAAGTCCTCAAGTGCTCTTTTTTCCCAGAGTACTTTCCACCTTTCAGATGTCAAGGTAATGCTTTACCTCATCAGTAGTCAAATATTCTTTGTCTCCGCTCGTATACCTTTCAAAGGCTATTAAATAATCTTCTAACTCTTCCAGATATTTCTCTAAAGCTTTCCTCACCAGATAGCTTTTGGTTCTGTCAGTTTTCTTAGCCAGGTCTTCTAATTTTTTAACTAAATCTTCAGGAACACGGGTAGATAGAATTACTTCATTTCCCATCACTTTTCCTCCTTTCTGGGTGTATGATATTGTATTACAATGTAATTATTTTATCAAGAAGAATCCTCCATATTCCTTCCCTCGCCCTTCTAGGGAGAGAGTTAGGGTGTCTTCTTCTATCATCGCAAGTAGAGAAGGTCTACGGCGCAAAACTAAAGCAAAATAGATGGTAAAGACTAAAACTATAACGCTAGGGAAATACACTGGAACGACGTGGTAGTACCGTTTCCTTAGCGTAAAGAGAGAGACTCTTTAGAATTGATAATGATTGCTGATGACTCTACATTTAACAAAATCGCCCGGATATATTAAATATATTTCACAAAATCGCCCGCTTTTGTTAAATGTATGGTAAAATATCCTCTGGAGGAGATAAGATGAACCTAGAAGAACTCTACACTATGAATCCCTGGTGGTATGATAGGGGCAATATTGAGGAAGATAGAAATCTGAGGCTTTTTTCCACAAAAAAGGTGAAATTTTACCCCTCGTTTCTGAGGGAGCTCGCTGACTTTGAAGCCGGGGTGTATGTGCTAAGAGGCCCTCGACAGGTGGGAAAAACCACCTCTATAAAGCTTCTCATAAAAAATATTCTGGAAAAAGGAGCAAATCCTGAGGATATTTTGTACCTTTCAGCAGAAGCTATAAAAGACAGGTTCGAGCTCCTCGAGACAATTCGGGATTTTGTTCAGATTCGCCAAAGAATTTCTAAAAAAGAGAAATTGTATATCTTCCTAGATGAAGCTACGTTTATAAAAGAGTGGCAACTTACAGTGAAATATCTTGTAGACACCGGCATAATTGACGATAGTTTCGTTATGGTTACAGGCTCTTCGGCTTACGATTTAAAGCTTTCTGCTGAAAAAATGCCCGGTAGGCGCGGAAAAGGAAGAGATCTGGTTTTGCTTCCTGCCACTTTCAGGGACTTTCTGAAAGCCAGATATGACTTCAGCCTTGACTATGACCTTCTCAATTTACTGGAAATGGAGGAGGTTGACCTTAAGAAGATTAACTTCCAGGTGGCAAGGTTCAAAGCAGACCTTAAAATATATATGGAAACCGGTGGCTTTCCAGAGGCTATAAACGACTTTATGGATAATAGATTTATACCTGATGAGACACTGAGAATCTATACCGACCTCATCCTTGGAGATATCGAAAAGTTCTCCAAATCCAGAACCGTCTTAAAAGGTATCCTGAATAAACTGACTGATATAGTTGGTCAGAGAATCAGCTGGAATACCTTCAAGGATTATGTTAGCGAAGTTGAGTCTACCAGAACCCTGGAAAGTTATGTGGAAATTTTAGCCTTTTCATTTATCGTTGGAATTTTATATTTTTACGATTACTCCCGGAGAACTATACGTCCCAAAAAGCAAAAGAAACTTTATCCTTTAGACCCGATATTCCTGAAAATTATCGAGACAATGAGCACCAGGAGTGTCGATGTCGGACATAGAATAGAAACAGTTGTTTTCGAAAATCTGTTGAAGTACAGTTACGACTTTTCCGAGGGCTTAAATTTGACTGCCGGTCCCTACTTCTGGTACTCAGATAGGGGAAATGAAATAGACTTCCTTATAACCCTAAATAACAAGTTAGTACCAATTGAGGTTAAGTATCAAAACAGGATAGCAAAGTCCGATTATTTCTCGCTTCAAAAAGTCTTTGGTAGAGGAGTTCTGGTAACAAAAGATACCATTTTTAGAGATGGAAATGTTATAGGTATACCACTGGAAGTATTTTTATCATGCAGATAAAGGTTAGAGGGGGCGATACCAGTGGGGGAGGCTCTTCTTTCTCCATCGGTCTTTTTAGTTTCTCCAGTCTTTTTCGGGGGTTATGATGGAGCAGATAAGCCTCATGTAGTAGTAGTCAGATCAATCGCTTTGCCGCCCGTTGCTTCTGCTTGAGTTATTGTTTTAATACTTCCTCCTGGACCAACCCCATAGTAAACAGTACTGTTTGCAGTTTCTCCTGGATAAGGGGAGGGGTCGGAGATGAGGAAGGTCTTACCATCCGTAGAAGTATAATGGTAATAACTACCTGCTGGGTTTTTGGGAGCACCGCCGGGAAGGTATGGCTGTAACACCTTGTTTATACTTTTATCACCTGTATCAATATGCTTTGGATATTCGCTCAGGTTATTTTCTGCCATATAGAGCTCCAAAGCCGTAGCTAAATTGCGCAGATTCACTTTACTGGCATTGATAGCTGCAGTTTGCCGGGCAGTCATGTAGTTGGGGATGGCTATAGCCATCAAAAACCCGATGATGGCTATCACGATAACCAGCTCAATTAAAGTGAAGCCTTTCTCTTTTTTGTTTCTTTTTCGCCCTAAGTAACTCATTTTCCTACCTCCTTAGCTAAAATCCCTTTTTTGAAGCTCTAAAATATATAGCATCATTTTTATGGTCTATTCTTAGTGTCATGGTGACTTCCTTTTTAATCTACGGTCAAAGAAGGGAGTCACTACTATTATCCAGGGAACACTTACAGGACCCTCCAGAGCCAACCTTGCCCACATAAGGAAGATACCTCTTTCTTTCTGCATGTTCAGAAAAACCCAAAATCAATCACCGAATTGCTACTTCTGTTTCCATCTTTCTATGCTGTATCTTCTGAAATTATTATACTCTACTAGCGTTCTTTTATCCTTATATCCTTTTTAACATTTATGGTGCACTCAATAAGCTCAGTAGAGCTACATAAATTGTGCGTTTCTTCCTGTGGTAATTCCCCTCACTTCATTTTTTGTCGTTTCCCGAAATTTTTTATTGGGAATATAAAGAACTTTGCTCCTAAATAATTTAGATTCCTGATAGAGGCATTCAGGAATAACGGACTTGAGAAAATTCACCCTAACCCTCTCCGTCAGGGGAGAGGAAGAAATATGTGGGGCTCTCCTGCAAAGGAAGAGGGAAAATAAAAGTTCAGGGGGTGACGCTAAAGAGGGGTGGTATGGGGTTATTTCTACTTTATAGTTTTATTCTATAACGTAGGTTGCTTGTAGCAATTCTGCTTTTTTATGGGTTGAAGAAGCAGTCTGTCCTCTTTCATAGTCAACCCGTGAAATAGATGCTATAGTGTAATTACTTTAGGATAAAGTAGATTTTTATTGGCGAGGGGTTTTAGAATATGTCAGATTTAAAAGAATTAATAGAGCAGTTGCCACCCGACCTCCAAGAGGAGGTAAAAGATTTTGTGGAGTTTTTGCTAGAGAAACGAACGGGGAAAAAGCAGGCGAGACTTCGTCAAGATTGGGTAGGTGCGCTCAAATGCTATCATGATCAATATTATACCTCGCTGGAGCTCCAGAAAAAGGCCTTAGAGTGGCGAGGTGACTGATTTATGTATCTTGTGGATACCAATGTATGGCTTGAGCGATTGCTAGATCAGGAAAAATCTGAAGAAGTTGGTAGCTTTCTCACTTGTATATCTTCAGATGAAAAAATTATTACTGGAAAGTAAAGAACAAACCGACCAAGCTAAGAGTGAGGAGTATCTTAGTCCTTTCTTATTCTTTGACAGAGTATCTGGCAGTGAGAGGCTATTTTGTCCTGCGCTTGCCAGGACAAAATAGCCTGGTAGAAATAAATAATAGAAAAGGAAACCTTTCCTGGAATAACTTTATATATTACTCTTCAAATACCGGCGGACATACCTTGCGAAGCCATTTGAAAAATGGGAAGGAAAAGAGCAAGGGCAAGTAGTAAAACTGCTCCTCCGATTATCACCGTTAAAATAGGCTCAATTATAGTAGAGATACGGTCAACAAATATTTTAATCTCCTTGTCGTAAAGCTCAGTTACTTTACCCATAGTTAGTTCTAAACTTCCAGTTTCTTCTCCTACTGCTACCATCTGGGCTACAAGTGGTGGAAAGAAGGGGTGTTCTGCTATCCCGTGTGACAAATTGCTTCCTCGTCGGATATCTTCGGCTATTTCTCGGATAATATCTCCCAGGTAATAATTGCCCACCGAACTTGCCGTAACTTCTAAAGCTTGCACCATAGGCATTCCACTGCGCAGGAGTCCGGATAATAACCAGCAGAATCGGGAAACTAAAAGTTGATGAAAAAGTTTTCCAAAAAGGGGGAGAAAAGGTTGCTTACGGTCCCACCATTTTTTGCCTTGCTCGGAGTTGATATACAGGAAAAAAGCTAAAACTGCTCCTCCTAATGAGCCATAAACCAATAGCCAGTTCCGGCCCAGAAAGTCCATCACTCCCAGCATAAACTTAGTGAGAGAGGGGAGTTCCATTTGAAAGCCTTCGAACATAAGTATAAACTGGGGAAACACAAAATAAACCATAAACAAAGAAACGGCAATGATAGCTACTATTAAAATTAAAGGATAATAAGTGGCTGATTTAATTTTATCTCGAAGATCTTTTTCCCACTCTAAGTAATCAGCTAACCGTTGTAAGCTCCAATCTAAGTTTCCTCCTCCTTCTCCCGATTGCACCATCCCCACAAATACTCGGTTGAAAACTCGAGGATACTCAGATAGAGCTTGATAAAAAGAGTAACCCCTGGCTACCTTTTGAGCCACTTCTCCAACTACTTGAGATAGGTATTTATTGGTAGATTGGTCGGCCATACTCCGCAGCGCTTGAAGGAGAGGAACTCCCGCTTCCAACATAGTAGAAATTCCCCGGGCAAATACAGCTAAATCTTGAAGCTCTACTTTTCTACTTCCCCCTCCCAGGTGTATTTCTCGCTGAAGACTACTTTTAGCGGCTTTTTCTTCTTCTAAAGAGGTTATAAAAACTCCTCCTCGCCGAAGGGTAGCCACTACTTCTTGTTCACTCTGGGCTTCTATTCTGCCCTCCAATAATTTACCGGATTTATCCCGAGCCCGATATAAGTAAGTAGGCATTTATATCTTACTCCTTGCTTGAGAAAATTCTCGAGGGTCAATAGAGTGAGATTGGGCTTCTTCCCAGCTCACCTGACCACCACGGTAGAGGTCTATCAAGGCTCTATCCATAGTAATCATCCCCTCTGCTAGAGAAGTTTGCATAATATTATAAATCTGGTAACTTTTTCCCTCTCGGATAAGGTTACGAATAGCGTTATTGGCTGTCATAACTTCTATTGCTGGAAGTCTGCCTTTTCCAGTTACCCGGGGCAGGAGTTGCTGACTTATAATTCCCTGGATACATCCGGCTAATTGAATCCGGACTTGAGTTTGTTGATGGGGTGGAAAAACATCCACTATCCGGTCTATACTTTGAGGAGCGTTACCAGTATGGAGAGTGGCAAACACCAGGTGACCGGTTTCTGCTGCTGTTAGGGCCAGAGCAATGGTTTCTAAATTTCTCATCTCTCCTACTAAGATAACATCGGGGTCTTCCCGTAGGGCATGCATTAAAGCGTCCTCAAAAGATAAAGTATCAGAGCCTACTTCTCGCTGGTTTATAATACTTTTTCGGTGGTGATGAAGATACTCAATGGGGTCTTCCATGGTTATAACATGGCAGAAACGGGTATCATTAATATACTCTATCATAGAAGCCAGAGTAGTAGATTTCCCACTCCCGGTAGGTCCGGTGACTAAAATCAATCCCCGGGAAAGGGAAGCTAACTTTCGCAGGGTAGCAGCAGGAAGATGGAGCTCTTCCATAGAAGGAATGTCGTAGCTCAATGCTCGGATGGCTAAACCAACAGAGCCCCTCTGTTGATAAATGTTAATTCGGAATCGGGCAAATTGGGGAATTCCTAAAGAAAAGTCCAGTTCTTTCTTTTCCAGAAAATTAGAAAATCGCTCTTCTCCCGCTAAAGACCGGGCAAAATTTTCGGTATCCTCAGGGTTGAGAACCGGACAGTCTAAGGGGATGAGTTGCCCATCTATTCTCAAAATAGGTGGAACTCCTGCAGTCAGGTGTAAGTCGGATGCTTTCCGTTCCACTGTTTCTTTGAATAAATCTGATATCTCCATATTTATTTTCCCTCCTTAAAAGTTAGCTACTACCCGATACATTTCCTCCAAAGTAGTAGTTCCTTTTAGCACTTTGCGAGTGGCATTCTCTTCCAATGTGGACATCCCTTTTTCTCTAGCTTTTGCAGTAAGCTCTCTTTCTGTGGCATTCTTTAAAATTAAAGACCGGATATCGTCGTCTATCACCAGAACTTCGTTTACTGCTTCTCTACCTCGATATCCAGTTTTATTACACAGATTGCACCCCTGGCCCCGGTACAGAATTAATTTTTCTTCTTTCCCTCCGGTTAACTTAAGAGCGGTTTCTCCCTTTATTTCTAATTCTGTCTGACAATGGGGGCATATTTTCCGCACTAATCGCTGAGCTACCACTCCCAAAAGAGCAGAAGATATAAGGTAGGAAGGCACTCCCATTTCTTGCAGACGGACAATAGCTCCGGTAGCACTGTTGGTATGAAGAGTAGAAAGAACCAGGTGTCCGGTGAGAGCAGCGTGAATGGCAATCTCAGCAGTTTCTCGGTCTCGGATTTCTCCTACCATAATTATATCTGGGTCTTGACGCATTATAGAGCGGAGAGCATTGGCAAAGGTAAAATCAATTTTAGGGTTTATCTGCACCTGATTGATGCCCGGTAGCTGATATTCTACCGGGTCTTCAATAGTTATAATGTTTAACTCCGGCCGATTGATAAAGTTCAAGGCTGAATACAGAGTGGTAGTTTTTCCACTTCCAGTGGGACCAGTGAGGAGAACCATCCCGTAGGGATATTTAATCAGGCGAGTAAATTTTTCTAAGTCATCAGGTTCAAACCCCAGTCTATCCAGATTCAATAACAGAGTAGATTTATCCAGAATTCTGATTACTATTTTCTCTCCAAAAATCGTGGGTAGGGAAGAAACCCGAAAGTCTACGGTCCGGTTATCCAGCTTAATCTGAAATCTACCGTCCTGGGGAAGACGGCGTTCAGCAATGTTCATTCGAGAGAGGATTTTTATCCGGGATACCAGAGCCGGATGGACTCGAGAAGAAGTAGAAGCGATGTCATGCAAAATCCCATCAATTCGGAAACGAACTCGAACTATTTTATCTTGAGGTTCTAAGTGAATATCGCTTGCCCCTGCTCGAATGGCCTGAAGAATGAAAGTATTTACTGCTTGAATTATGGGGGCTTCTTCTCCTAAAGCTTTTAGTTGACCGATTTCTACGTCTTCTGCTTCTCCGGGAATTATTTTTTCTTTTTCCTCTACTCCCCGAAGGATTTCATCTACTGACTCTGTAGCGCCAAAATAGGTATTGATAATCCGTTCAATTTCTTCAGGAGGAGCAATGGCTGGTTTTATTTCTTTGCCAGTCATAAGCCGAGCTCGGTCTATAGTAACCACATCTGCTGGATTAGCCATAACTAAAATCAAAGCCCCATTTTCCTCTCCTATTGGGATTACCTGACGTTCCCGACAAAACTTTTCTGGAAGAAGAGAAACTATCTGAGGGTCAATGAGGTAGTTCTCGAGCTCTATAAACATAGCTCCCAGCTGCTCTGCAAGAGCCTGATAAACTTCTTTGATATTTACCAAACCCATTTTTTCCAAAACTACCCCCAGCCTCTCCCCAGTTTCTTGTCGAAGCCTCAAGGCTTCTTCTAATTGCTGAGGGGTAATATAATTGTGGGAAAGCATTATTTCTCCCAATTTGGGAAAGTTGAAGGTTTTTACCTTCTCATTATCATTTTTGGGCATCATTATCCTCTTTTATCTGGTTTTCTTTTATGAGATAGGCTTTCACCCTGCACAAAGTGCTATTTATGATAATACATCGAGGTTATTCTTTCAATTCAAACGAACTTGATTGTCGTTTAAAGTTTAAAATTTCACCTCTCTAATTTGCCTAGAGAATAGAATATTGCATATTATCCTCTTAGAAATTTACCCCAAAGAGGAGGATAGTATGACTGAACAACTACATAAGAGATTCTCAACTGAAGAGGTAAAAATGCTTCTGCGAGAGTATCTGAAGGATAAGAAGAAGCTTCCTTATCTTTTACAGATTCTGCAGATTAGCAAAAGAAGATTTTTCCAACTGGTGCAAGAATATCGGGAAAACCCGGAGGGATTCTCCATTATACACCACCACTTCAAAATGATCTGCCAGCTCTCTTTGTTCCAAAATCTGGAGCTGTGGTAATTCTAATCCTACTGCAATATAATTATCTTGCACCTGCTTGACCTCCTTCTTTTAGTTTTAGCTAATAATCCTTAGGATACAGAGGTCAGCAGGTGTTTTCAATACCTGGTTTCACACTAAATATTGTAGAACCAATATAAAGAGGTAGTTTTAGCGAGAAATACTTTATGGTAAAATGGTATTCAAATATTTTTGAGGAGATTGTTATGCTGGGCATTGACTTAGGCGCTTATTCGGTGAAATTTTGTCTGACCAGAAAAAAAGGGGAAAGCTTTGAGCTGGCTTTTTTGGGAGAGAAGCTCCTTGCTCCTCAAGCTCTATCAGGAGGGGAAATCAAAGACAAAAGCATTCTATCTGACAATTTACGCCAGTTTTGGCAGAGAAACCACCTTCCTCGAGAGGTGGTGGTGTCTTTTTATCACCCCCGGATGGTAGTTCAGAATATATCTCTTCCAGAGATGCCCGATAATGAATTGGAAAATACTCTACAATGGGAAGTGAGTTCCATTCTAACTGGAGAGAATAATTTTCAAATTGGCTGGCAGACTCTGGACAAAAATGATAGTCAACAGCAAGTTCTTTTTGCTGCTTCTCCTTCTTTGGTAGTAGAAGACTATCTGGATGTTTTTCACCGGGCGCGCCTGAAAGTAGAAGCATTTGAACCTCAAGCGTTGAGCTTGGTGCGAGGATTCTTGAGCCTGTATCCCGAGCTGGTAAGCTCTTCTTTCTCGTTGGTGGATCTGGGTTTTACCAAAGGAGGTATTGTGTACTTTTCTGCCGGGAAACTAGTTTTTTCCCGATATTTTAATTGGGGTTTAAATAAAGTATGGAGTTATTTAGAAGAGAAATTTAAACTTTTACCGACAGATATAGTGGAGCTCTTTGACCGGAGTACTCAAGGAGGAGATATCCCATATCAGATACAGGAAGCAATTTCTGAGACCAGTAGGGATCTGATAACTGAACTCAGGAGGTCTCTTTCCTTTTTGCAAACTGAGTTTGGCTCGGGCTCTGTTAAGAACTTCTTTTTAAGTGGAGGAGGAGCGCGAATTGCTTTTCTCCGACAGATTTTGGTGGAAAATTTACCGGTAAGTATAGAGGAAATATCTCCTCTAATAGTAAGAAAGGAAGAACTTCCGGCTGAAGTTTATCTCAGCGCTCTGGGAGTATCGCTATGGAGTTAAAGTCAATTTATCCAGTTAAAATTAATCTTTTGCCCCGTCGTTATACAATCGAAAGAACTTCCAACTGGATACGGTTATCTTCCGTAGTAGTTCTCCTTTTTCTTTCCTTTCTACTCTTTTCCTTTTATATTAACCTCCACGTTAAAACCTCGTCTTTAGAGAGTGATATAGAAACTTTAAAATTAGAGTTAGCGAATCTGCAAGAAAGAGAAAAAAGGATGGAGGAAGTGCAAGCGGAGATAAATGTAGTAGAAGAAAAAGTTAATACTCTCAAATATTTGATTCAAAATGAACCCGATTGGCTAAAGATTGTATATACCCTGGGAGGGTGTATGCCCCCAGATCTCCACTGGGATAAAGCCAGTTTTAACCCTTTTTCTTTTAACTGCGAGGGGCGGGTTTACAGCATTTTTAGCTTAGCTCAGTTTATCAGTTCCTTAGAACAATATCGAGACCTTTCCCCCCGGGTTGATTTTAACTCTTTAATTCTCGAAGAAGGGGGAGCTTACCGTTTTGAGCTATCGGGAAGGCTTAAAACTCCATGAGTCTGGAAAAAATTGGCCGATTTTTCTCCTAGTCTGGGCTGGAGTGTTGGTAGGCTTTTTTTACCTGATTTTGATTCCCGGGGGAGATAAACTGGAAAGTTTAAGAGAAGAAAAAAGCAACCTGGAAACTCAAGTTCTTACTCTGGAGAGAAAAGTAAGAAATTTAGAAGTGCTGGAAGAAAGACTAACTGAGCTCCGTGCCACTGCTTCACTTCTCGAGGAAAGACTACCAGAGGCAAAAGAGATTTCTAACCTCCTTTTGGTGATTGAAGATTCGGCTCTGCGCTCTGGGGTAGAAGTTCAGTCCTTGCAACCCCAAGCTCCTGAGACTCAAAAAGAAGAAAGTTCTGATAAGCCTCAATCTGATTATCTTGAAGCATCTTTTGAGAGCAAACTTATAAGTGATTATCATGGATTTTTACTTTTTCTCAATTATCTCCGTCAATCTCCTCGCTTGATTCAGGTAAAAGACTTTGACTTAGAAGAGGACGAAAATGGCAATTTGCTGATTACCATGGGGCTTTCTACTTATGTGTTTTCTAAAGGGGAGGCAGAGTGAGAAGTCGAGATTTTTACTGGATGCTGAGTTTGATAGCTAGTTTGGGGTTTCTGACCTTTTTAAGCTTTAATTTCTGGGATACCTTAAATTCTCAGGAAGAAAACAGCCTTCCCGCTTTATCTCCTCTTGCCTCTCCGGTGCTTTCCTCTTCAGGCTTAGATGATATCAAAGAAGAAGAGCTATTTCTTGTGAGTTATCCTGAGGAAAAATTAACTGACTTTCGAGATTTGTTTCATGCAGCAATTCCTGCTGCTCGGGAAATAGAAGAGGAACAGGTAGTAGTTTTTCCTGAAGAATCAAGGGAAGAAATGGTTTTTCTCCCTCTTCCAGAGTATGTCCCACCTCAAGAAGAAACGAAAGAAGAGCCTCTTCCACCATCCATCCATCTGCAAGGGGTGGTAGTTTCTGATTCTCGGCAGGCAGTGATAGTAGAAGTGGGAGGGAAAATTCAGATTCTGACCAATGAAAAGAACTTGTCATCTAATATAAATTTGATTGAAGTAGAAGGTGAAGAAGTGGTATTAAACTATGAGGGGAGAGAAATTATATTAACTTTCGAAGAATAGCCCGAACGGGAATTATGGTCATATTTTTTATTACTTTTTTCTTGGGGGATGTCCTATCTCTGGAACTCCGGGATTTATTCTGGAGAGCGGGTGGAGAGACAATTAAGCTCACTTTTAAATTTAACGAAGGCACAAGCTGGGTAGAATCTTCTCCTGACTCTTACCATATCGTGGTGGATATTGAAGGAGCAACTAATGGTCTCGGTTATAACCAGCGGCCTATGGGGATTGGGCCTCTACGGAATATTATGTTTATAGAAAAAGATGGTGTTTTACGCCTGTGGGTGGAGCTCCGGGAAAAAGTGGAATATGAAATATATGATGAAGCCGGGGGGCATTTAGTGAGTATGATTTTCCACTTGCCTCTGGGAAGAGGAGAAGAGGAGCTTTTTTCTTTTGATTTCCGGGATACGGAAGTGAGAGATGTTCTTCTCGCTTTAGCGAAAGCTGCGGGAGTGAATATGGTGGTGGATGACTCAGTTACCGGGACGGTAAGCGTTTCTTTTGAAAATCTCACTTTTGACCAGGCTCTGGGATACATTATGACTATTATGACTATGAAAGGGTTAGGTCAGATAAAGCTAGGTAATAACATTGTAGTAGCTAATCGTAGTATATTAGAGGAAAATTTTGGACTTCTGGAAACTCGTCGTTTTGAGCTCAAATATATCGACCCAGAAAAAGCTAAAGAAGCTCTAAGCCTCGTTGTGGCAGAAGGAGGCCGAATAGTGACCGATGAATCTTCCCGGGCAATTATAGTAAAAGGAAGGATAGAAGAACTGAATCAAGTAGAAAAAATGCTAAAAGAGATAGACATCCCTCTCGAGGTTAAGACTTTTTACCTCTCTAACAATCTTTATCAGGAAGAGGGAGATCTAGAAAAGATAAAAAATCTTCTTAAAATCGTTATTCCTGAAGAAGAAAGAGTGGGTTTCGATACAGGGCAAAAAGCAATAGTAGTGAGAGGAACTCCGGAGGAGATAGAAGCAGCCTTCCAACTTCTTAAAAATCTGGATCGTAAGCGGCCGCAAATTATGGTAGATGTAAAACTGGTGGAGATTGACCGGGAGAAAGTAAAAGACTTAGGATTTAACTGGGAAGTAGGAGGAGCGGTAGGGGCAATTACTTTCGGAGAGCTATCTTTAGGAGGGGCTATGGAGCGCCAGGATTTAGTAGAGGTAACTCTGAACGCGCTAACTAAGGAGAATAAAGCACATCTCGTGGGCAACCCTCGGATTTTGACCTTGAGCGGAGAAAAAGCCGTTATCAACGTGGGTGACCGGGTTCCTTACCGTAACATCCAGGGAGTGGACGAGGCAGGGAACATAATCCCTGGAGGAGTGGAATTCCTGGATGTGGGAGTAAAACTTGAAGTTACTCCCCTTCTCACTGAAGACCAGATGATACTAGTGGAAGTGAAGCCAGAGGTGAGCTCTTCTTCAGAAAGAGAATATTATCTTGCTGGACAACTTTATACCGATCCTCAGGTCAAAACTCGCTCGGCAGAAACCACTGCCCGACTGAAAAGTGGAGAAACTCTGGTAATCGGGGGGTTAATAAGAAGCGAGGATATTGAAAATATTACTCGTATTCCTATTTTAAGTGAAATTCCTCTCATCGGGGAGTTGTTCATTTTGCGTAATAAAACCCATCGGGAGACGGAACTGGTGATTTTCATCACTCCTCATCTCATTGAATATTAAGGAGGGGATAACTTGAAAAAGAAAAGATTTTTGATAGAAATCATTTTTGTCTTTCTTTTGCTGGTTACTTTTTCAGGATGCCAATGGTTTTCAGATAACCCTATGTTTCCTCAGGCAAAATTTATGGTTACCAGTGAGCCCACTCATTTGACCCCGGGAAGTGAAGATGCCAGAAAAGTTACTGTTAATTTTCAACCTATCAACAAAGTAGGAGCGGTGTTTTCAAAATGTACCATCGTTTACAAAAAACCGGATGGAACTGTTATTCCTTCTCTTACTCGCTCTTCGGTTTTGAACCTCACTGTGTATGACCCCAACTGGACTGCTTCTGGTGCTTTGGTGGCAGATACCGAACCTGCTTCAGTAACGATAGAGGTGCTTGATATGAAAACGGAGGGCTATTTAAAGAGTAATAAAATTCCCCTGGTGATTGCGGAATTAACTTTCTCGGGAGAAGATTTGGCTGGCCATCCTCTGGAGTTGTCTACTGAAGTTTTTGTCCAGCCTTTTGAAGGGCTTATAGAGCAAGAAGATATTACCATTTATATTTATTGTGTACCTCCTGAAAACGAAGAAGAAGATGCTGCTGCGTCCTTAGAAAATGAGAGCACTTGCAATACTTGTGGTGATTCTGCTACCTCTGAAGGAGAAGCTTATATGGTAGTGGATATTAAAGACCCCCAGCTGGTTAGTAAAGTAGAATATTCTATAGACGGAAAGTCGGCTGGGTCTAGCACTATCCCTCCTTTTGTATCTCAGAGAGTTTCGGTAACAAGTTGTGATGGGATTTTGGCTCAAGCAGTAGTTTATGATATTTTTGGTAACTATACAGTAGTGACAGAAAAATATGAAGGAGGAGACAGTGAAGAAGAGAGCAGCCGAGAGTAAGGAAGTTAGGGCAATAAAAGAGGCTCTGGAGATAGAAATTTCTTTATTGTTTATGGATGAAGATACCTGTGTTACAAATTTTATGATAAAGGATGCCCGAAGTGAAGGCTGGTTTCATATCGAATAAAGAATACCCTTAAAGAGAGCTTAATTGTAGGGTACAAAGATAAAATCCAATCAAAGGGTATGAAATACATCAGATTTGGATATGAAACTGGGGATTTATCATTTGTGGAACAGATAGCCTAACTTCATATCAGCTGAACCATCATCAAAGACAATACAAAGAGCCCTGTGATTATGTGAATCACTGGTCCATTGTCTTTAATATACTCTATAAACATCTACCGAGCTGGATGATAGCGCAAAATATATCTCACTACTAACTTTCAGATGAATCTTTTTAAGTTGATTTTACAAAACAATAATCTCGCGACGGTAAGGATTTAACTCCCGGATACCTTTTTCTGTAACCACAATTCCATCTTCATATCGCATGCCTATCTGACCATCGGTGAGCCATATATCAATATTAAATACCATATTCGGTTGGATGATAAAAGGATTGTTTCCTGACAACCAAAGGTCCTCAACTTCTGAAACTCCTGTTCCATGAGCTGGACCGTACAGAGTAAATTTTTCCCAGCCATATTGAGCAAGACGATCATAATATTTTTTAAAAACATCGGTAGAAAGAACACCGGGTTTTATTGTTTCCAATACATCTTCCATTGATTGTAGAGCAACTGACATCATTTTTTTGGCTTTGGGACCAGGATCTCCAATTGAAAAGACTCGGCACATATTACCGCAATATCCTTGGTAGCGAGCTCCGAAGGTGATTTGGACTAGTTCGTTAGCTTGGATAGGTTTATCAGTAGATTTACATAAGCTAAGGGAAGTGTTTTTTCCTGAACAAACCCAAATTGGATAAGAAGTTCCTTCTGCTCTCAGATCGAGCATAACTTTCCGACCTTCATTTTCTAAAAATCTCTCACTCATACCTGTTTGGGCAATTTCTAAAACGTGCTTTACCGATTCTTCAGTGATACGGTAAGCTTCAGCAATAACCTCAATTTCTTCCTCTGATTTAATTTGACGAACACGCAAAAGCATTTCGTCGCCAGACACAATATCTGCATTGGGCACACTTTTTGCCAAATCTTGGAAAATAAGGTATGGAAAAGTGTTCCATTGACTAATAGCGATTTTTTTAGGTTGAACACTTTCCATAATCTGGGGAAGTATGGTAGAAAAATTCAAACTTTCAGTATCCGGAACCCACTCGGGTGCTGAAGTTTCAACAAACAAACTATGTATAAATATTTTCTTAATTCTGGAAAATTCTTTAGCCATCCCAAATGATTCAGGTCCACCGGTAATTAGAGCTGGATCGCCTTCCTTGGGCACAACAACACCAGCAAAATCAAAAAAAGGTTGAAATCCCGCTAAGTACAAAGATATCGAGGCTTCGCTTTCACTAGAATAACCGACCCATAAATCAACATTTTCTTTTTTCATTTCTTCTTGTAAGCGATTCACTCGATATTGAAAATCTAGATCGCTTATTCTAAGATTCACCATAAATAACCTCCTTAGTTTTATACTCAAGAAACGTTGTTAAGGATTCTTTTCAATTATATACCAAATAGTTTTTTTTCTGGCAAAACTTTAATTAATTTCTGATAAGCATTTTGCAGTCTTTAGCACTCATATAGAAATTTTAGATGAATTTTAGATGAAAATAAATTCTTTGTTATAGTTGTTAAGCAGAGGCTCGGGCAATCTCGTAAACTGGGCAGAGTAATAAGGCTAAGTAATCTTTTCTATTAGTGAAAATAGTATAATGTTGTTAGTAAAATGAGGAGGTTTTTTAAAATGACTGACCAAACTGTGGCTTCTCTTTCCACTCAAACAATTCCTCGGGAGAAAATTTACCTTAATCTTGAGGATCGGGAGGTTATTAGATCTCTGGCTAGCCAGGTAAGAGAATTAGCTGATTTGCCTGAGCAGGAAGAAAAGAGAAAACTGTGGTATAAACACAACGCTTTGGAGAAAACCCGACCGGTAATTTTCTGCGATCCAGAGAATGGATGGAATGAAATCATTACTCCCGACGATTTACGGTGTACAGGAGAACTAGCCAGAGAATGGGAGATGAAGCTGCGTAAGGAGATATTCTGGGGGAAAGATATGGGAGATGATAAAGTAATTGATTTCTACTTTAATATCCCTTATGTTTATACTGAAAGTAGTTGGGGTTTACAAGAAAAAATCATAAAAACCGAGGAGAAAGGCTCCTATCGATGGGACCCTCCGCTTAAAGATTTTAAAGATATGGATTTATTACATTTCCCTCAGATTGAAGTTGACTACCAAGCCAGCCAGAATCTATTTGAATTAGCTGAAGAAACCTTTGATCAAATTCTTATTATTCGTCGTCGGACTAGTTGGTGGTGGACATTGGGAATGACCTGGACTTTAGTAAATTTACGAGGTCTGAGCCAGATAATGCTTGATATGTATGATCATCCTCGGGAACTCCACCAGCTTATGGCCTTTTTGCGAGATGGTCATTTGGCCAAGTTAGATTTTTTAGAGCAAAATGGTCTTTTGAGTTTAAACAATGACAATATATACGTAGGTTCAGGCGGATTTGGCTTTACCCATGAGCTTCCTCAAGCCGATTTTGATGAAATTCATGTTCGTACTAAAGATATGTGGGGATTTGCTGAGAGTCAAGAAACAACCTATGTTTCTCCTGAAATGTTCGCAGAATTTATTTTTCCTTACCAATATCCTATTTTAGAGCGCTTTGGCTTAAACTGTTACGGTTGTTGTGAACCTCTACATCTTCGCTGGCAGGTAGTCAAGGAATTTCCTCGACTTAGAAGAATCTCAGTGTCCCCTTGGGCGGATTGGAAAAAAATGGCTGAATATTTAGAGGACAAGTATGTTTACTCTTTAAAACCATCACCTGCTAGTTTAGCTAACCCGGTTATTGATGAAAACTATATTCGTTCAGAGCTCAGGCGAGCAATGGAAATTACTAGAGAGTGCCGAGTGGAAGTTATTATGAAGGATAATCATACTATTGGAGGAAACCCTCAGAATGTTATCCGCTGGTGTCAGATTGCTCGTGAAGAAGCAGATAAAATTAACAAATAACAACTTCTTCTTAAACCTAATCTTATTTTTTAAAAAAGCATTGATTATGATAACTGGAGCAACTACAAAGAAAGGCATTCGTTACAATTAGACCATTAATGTGGTCTAAGGCGATGAACATTGCTAGAATATTAACTACTCGATAAGTGAAAAATTTGCTTTCTGAACTATTTTTCATTTTTCTCCTCTCGATACCGAGAATTAAGTCTTAAGGGAGGGTTATCCCCTCCCTTAAGGTAAAGCTAACTTTAGCGAATATGGAGTGGGGAAAGCTCTTCAATTTGCTGTATTTTTTCAGGACTATCAATCAAAAAACCTCCGGTAAGAACTGTGGGTAAAAGACCATATTTTTTATAGTGAAAGAGAGTTAATACTCCGTGGAAACCAGCTAAATATTGCTGAGAGTCAATAGTGGCAGTAATATACCCTGCTTTAAGTCCACTTATAGTACCGGGGGTAGTATCAAATCCGCCAGCAATTATTTTCCCAGGAGCTATTCCGGCCCCTTTTAGAGAGTCAGATAGTCTATCAGTAGTAATACCCCCTAATCCGATTAAAAAGGTAGTTTCTGGATGAGACATAATGTAAGAGATTTGTCTGCTTTCTACTACGGTCATTTCTAATCCGCCGGCGTCAATAATTTCATATGAAGTGATGCCAAACTCTTTCATAGCTTCCAACACGCCATTAGCTCTAACTGTTCCATACATAGCACCAGGAACTTCTACTGACATAGCTACGTGGGCTTGGGAAAGATCAAACCCCTGTTTCTCACCCTCTTGGAAAAGCCGGACGGCTAAATCATAGCCAGCCTTTTTCTCGTCCTGTCCAATGTAAGTCAAGCGCTTATTGCCACGGGAGCCTTCAGTATCATCATTATCAATCGCTACCACTGGGATGCCAGCTGCCAATGCATCTTCTACTGGTTTATCCCAGGCTATATCATCATTGATTACCAAAGCAATACCATCCGGTTTTAAAGCTACTGCTTCTTGAAATCGTTTTAGTTGGAGTGACATATCTCCTCCACAGAGATCAAAGTCAACCTTACAGCCTAAAAGAGAAGCTGCATCATAAGCTCCTTGTTGCACTACTGCCCAAAAAGGATCATCTCCTCCATGGGTGACAAATCTAAAATACATTCCCTCTCCTGGTTTTTCCTGAGCAAAGGCCATCGTTCCCAGGGTCAAGACTAAAACTGTTATAATAACTCCTATTATCCAGCTTTTTTTCATTTTCAAATCTCCCTTCTTTTGTTTTTTAGAAAAACACAATAAACTAAACAATCTTATTTTTTAGAAGAAATATATCACCTCCCGACCTTAATAATGATATATAACCATCTATAGGCACCATAAAGATTATTTAACGATTACTAATTTTCCTCATAGCTCTCCTCGTCGAGCTTTATAGATAAGTTCTCGATAGTAATTGAAGTTTTCTAGAGTCATCTCTGGCGGAACTCCTCCTGCTCCTGAGAGTATAAATCTTCTACCCCCTCCTATTTTTAATGCTTCTTTAATGTGTTCTGCCAATTGTTCCTTATTCATCTGGCCAATAGTGCAACTTATTCCTCCTTTTAAAGTTACTATATCTCCAAACTCTTTTTTTATAGCTAAAAAGTCCATCCCGTCATATGAATCGAGAGGGTCGATAGAATCAAATCCCACCTCTACTAGGTCTTGAAATAAAGGCATAATGTTACCATGAGAGTGGAAGGTAACTTTTAATCCTGCTTTTTTGAAAGCTTCTACCATTTTTCGGTGGTTATCCTTAAAAATCTGCCGGTATCGTTGAGGGCTGAAATAGGGAGCTTTTTGTGCTCCAAGATCATCAGTTATCCAGATGCCATCCACTTCGCACTCTTCTTTTACCATCAAACCGAGTTTTATGATAGAATTTACCGCCCGTTCGGACATTTCTTTTACTATTTGAGGTTCCAAAGCGACATCCATTAGGGTATTCTCAAAGCCCCGAAAGAGCATCCAGGTGGCTTCAAAAGCTCCCTTACCCTCCATAGTGACAAAATATCCTCGGTCTTTAAGTTTTTTCACCGGCTCTCGGAGAATTTTTATTCTTTTTCTTAATTTCTCCTCATCAGGTTCAAATAATTTTTCCCAATCTTCGAGGCTATTTATCGGGTTATAAATAGCTTTAGCGTGATAAGGTTTTTTATGCCAGTACCAAATTCCTCCATAAAAAGTACGAGCTAAAAGGTGAGTGTCGTCTTCGGAAATTATGTCACAAAATATGCCAGGGCTACCTGGTATATTTAAAGGAGCAGGAATGATTATCCAGTCAGATTGGAAAAGTTCGGCCTCAAGAAGAGCTATTTCTTCCCATTCTGCTTTCATTACCTGAGGACCAAAAAAAGACAGTAGAGCTTCTAAACAGTTAAAACCATCGATGTAGGGAAGAATATCGGTAGGCTTTCCTTCTAAAGCATTTATTATTCTCTCATAAGGAGTCATAAAAAGTTCTCTCTCTATTAATTGTATTTTGGTTTAATCTATAAAAAGTAAATGACCTATTTATCCAAAGTAAGAGTAGGAAAACTTAATAATAATCTCTCTAAGATCGAACAACTGATGTAGTTTACTCCCTTAAATTTATCAATATTAACATTTTTCCTCAACCTCGACTTTGTTTTTGGACAAAAGCATTGGAAAAGACGGAAAAAAGTATAACTAAACCAAAAACAACATAAGTCCAAGAATAGGGGATTCGCATAACCACTAATCCATTTTCGATTATTGAAATAATCAGGGCTCCAGCAAAAATGCCTCCCATACTTCCGATACCACCCAAGAGAGAAGTACCTCCGATTACACTGGCAGCAACTGCCTTAAATTCCCAACCTTCCCCTGCTCGAGAGGTGAAACAAGCAGTTCGAGAAATTTGGGAACAAGCCACAAAGGCACACAAAACTCCTACGATCATAAAGCAGATTATCTTTACTAGGTTGGTATTGATACCCATAGCTCGAGCTGCTTCTTGGTTATCACCAGTAGCATAAATCCAGTTACCAAACCGGTGAAAGTGGAGGATAATTCCCAGAATAATGGCAAAGGCAACAAACCAGATAGTTTGAACTGGAATGTTTCCTATCTTGCCGTTTAACATAGTTAAAAAAGCTGGTGAAATAGAAACATCACAAGGACTTTGTTTACCACCTGAGAGTAAAAGTGTAAAGCCTCTCCAAAACATCATAGTTCCTAAAGTAGTTACAAAGGAAGGAATCTGGCCTTTAACCGTGATTAAGGCGTTGGTAAGACCAAGCAGTGCTCCTACTCCTAAAACTATCAACAAAGACAAAAAAGGGTTAATCCCGGTTTCAAACAGTTTTAGAAAAACATAGGCAGAGAATACCAAAATAGAGCCAACCGAGAGGTCGAATTCTCCGCATATCATAAGCAAACCTACTCCTAAAGCGAGGATACTGAATTCTAAACCTATGGATAAGAGAATCTCTATGTTGTCTGGATCCGAAAACCGGTATTGAGGAGAAAAAACGGAGAAAACCAAAACTAATATCACTAAAACTAAATAAACATTAGTTGAGGGAGTTACTAAAAAATCCCTTAGTTTAACTCGGGTCACACTCATTTAGCTTTCAATCCCCCTTTTTATTATCATTCAACCAGGGCGCTTTTGACTACTAATTCCGATAGCTCATCTAAAGAAATTTCTTCTTTTTTGACGTCAGCCATTTTTTTTCCTCGTGCCATCACTACAAATCTATCGGCCACGTCAAAAACATGATATAAATTATGAGTGATAAAAATAACTGCGATCCTCTCTTTTTGCAGTTTTCTGATAAACTCGAGTACCTCTCTTACTTCTTTTACTGAAAGAGCAACGGTAGGCTCATCCATAATTATCAATTTAGCTTCAAAAAGAAGCGCTCGGGATATAGCTACTCCTTGCCTTTCTCCTCCAGATAAGGTTTTTACTGGTAAGTTGGGAGACTTAAGGTGTAATCCTAACTCTTCCAGAGCTTTCATGCTCTCCTCATCCATTTTTTTTCTATCCAATATTCCTAAATTTTTGACCGGTTCTCTCCCCATAAATATGTTTCGAGCAATAGAGAGATCGCCTGCTAATGCTTGCTCCTGATAAACGGTTTCGATACCTAATCGGCGAGAATCTCGGGGTGAGGTAATGTTAACTTTGTGCTCTTCAAAGTAAATTTCTCCTCGATCAGCTCGATGATAGCCGGAAAGAATTTTAATCAAAGTGGATTTGCCTGCTCCGTTATCTCCTATTAAACCTACTGTTTCTCCTTGTCCTACTTCGAAATCGACCCCTCGCAAAGCATATACTCGACCAAACCATTTGTGAATATTCACCATTCTTACCAAGGGTTGCCTATTTTGATTTTCATTCATAGTTTTCTAGCCTCTTGCCTATTTTATTTTCCTATCTAGATAGGAATTCAAAAGAACAAAGAAAATAGTAGCCAAACCAATAAAAGCGTTGACTCCAAAAACTGGTACTCGCATTAAAACCAAGCCGTTATCTAAAATGTGTAGAGTTAAAATGCCGAGGAAAACCCCCATCATACTTCCTATGCCCCCTCGAAGAGAAGTACCTCCAATTACACATGCAGCCATAGCTCTGAGTTCAGATCCTACTCCTTGAGTAGCGGCGAAAGAACCTAACCTGACTGACTGCATACAGCCGGCAAAGGCACACAAAACTCCTACGATCATAAAGCAGATTATCTTCACTAGGTTGGTGTTGATACCCATAGCTCGAGCTGCTTCTTGGTTATCACCAGTAGCATAAATCCAATTACCAAACCGGTGAAAGTGGAGGATAATTCCCAGAACAATGGCAAAGGCAACAAACCAGATAGTTTGAACTGGAAAAAACGGCCCGATACTACCAGTTAGAACTTTTTGAAAGAGGGAATCGGTAGGAATAAAGGTTCTAATGCTGGTTGGCATCATTCGAGACCAGACATACAATATCCCTTTCCAAAACATCATAGTACCCAGAGTAATGATAAAAGAAGGCATTCGAGTTTTAACTACAATTAGACCATTGATGAAACCCAAAGCCAAACCGGATAACAGAGCTAAAACAAAGCCCCAAACAGGAGATAATCCTCCAAACAAGGCTGAAGCAAATATATAAGAACAAAGGGGAAGGGTAGAACTTATCGATAAGTCAAATTCCCCACAAACCATAAGTATCCCTATTCCCAGGGCAACTACTCCTAAATCTGGCACTAATTTGCCTAGGGAGGCTAAATTACGAACACTTATGAAAATATTACGAGGGGTGAATAGAGAAAAAACAATTACTAAAGCAATGAACATTATCAGAGTGTTAATTACTCGATAAGTGAAAAATTTGCTTTCTGAACTATTTTTCATTTTTTTCCTCTCGATAACCTTGAATTAAGTCTTAAGGGAGGGGATAACCCTCCCTTAAGGTAAAGCAAACTTTAGCGAATATGGAGTGGAGAAAGAGTTTCTATAAGTTCGATTTTTTCTACGCTGTCTACTAGATAACCTCCGGTGTCTATATTGGGGGTAAAACCATATTTAGCATGCAGGAAGAGCACGTAGACTCCGAAGTATCCTTGAAGGTATTGTTGCTGATCTACCGTGGCAGTCACATATCCTTCTCTTATTCCATTTAAGGTTGCTGGAGTAGTATCAAACCCGCCAGCGATGATTTCGCCAGGACCATATCCGGCTGCTTTTAAGGAATCGGTCAATCGGTCGGTAGTAATCCCTCCCAATCCGATCATAAAGGTCGTTTCTGGATGGGCTAAAAGGTAAGAAGTTTCCCGAGATTCTACCGTGGTCATTTCCAGACCTCCACCATCGACTATTTCATAGGAGGTAATTCCAAATTCTTGCATAGCTTCAAGGATTCCTGAGGATCGAATTACTCCATAGTTAGCTCCTGGAACCTCTACGGGCATGGCTACATGAGCTTGAGAAAGATCAATTCCTTTTGACTCTGCTTCCTGGAAGAGCTTTCGGGCTAAAGTGTAAGCAGCTCTTTTTTCGCTCTGGCCGATGTAACATAGGCGGGCATTCCCAGCTGCCCCTTCAGTATCATCATTATTGATTCCAACCACTGGAATACCGGCTGCCAGTGCATCTTCTACTGGTTTATCCCAGGCTACGTCATCGTTGATTACCAAAGCAATACCATCCGGTTTTAAGGCTACTGCTTCTTGAAATCGTTTTAGTTGGAGTGACATATCTCCTCCACAGAGGTCAAAGTCAACCTGACAGCCTAACTCCTTAGCTGCATCATAAGCTCCTTGTTGCACTACTGCCCAAAAAGGATCATCTCCTCCATGGGTGACAAATCTAAAATACATTCCCTCTCCTGGTTTTTCCTGAGCAAAGGCCATCGTTCCCAGGGTCAAGACTAAAACTGTTATAATAACTCCTATTATCCAGCTTTTTTTCATTTTCAAATCTCCCTTCTTTTGTTTTTTAGAAAAACACAATAAACTAAACAATCTTATTTTTTAGAAGAAATATATCACCTCCCGACCTTAATAATTGCCATAAATTAAAGCTTCTTCGTACATCGCCACAATATTTTGTGGGGGAACATCCGCTTGTAAATTGTGGACAGCGCATAGCACATATCCTCCATCTTGAGCCAATTGGTCAATTCTTCTTCTCACTTCTTCTCTTACTTCTGTAGTAGTTCCTTTAGGAAGAACCCTTTGAGTATCTATTCCACCCCAAAAAGTTAAATACTTCCCCCAGTTTCTTTTTAATTGGGAAGGATCCATACCCTCAGCTGACACCTGAATCGGGTTTATAATATCTACTCCAATTTCAATTAAATCAGGTAGAAAGGGAGTTATTGCCCCACAAGAATGGTAAAAAATTTTAGCTTTAGTTCGCTTTTTAATGAAGTCATATAATTTTTTTTGGCGAGGTTTGACGTATCGTCGGTAAAGATCGGGAGATAGTAAAGGAGCTTTTTGCGTAGCTAAATCATCACCGCAAAGTACTATATCTATTAGGGTTCCCATATAACTCAATAGCCGGTCAAATTGAGCAAATTGATATTCTAACATAAGATCCATTATCCCACAGGCTAAAGAAGGGTAGAGCATCAGATCTATCAAGAACTTTTCTAAGCCTCTAAGATACCAGGCAAATTCAAAACAAGAACCTATGATATTGATAATAGCAACTTTACTCTGGGAACGAATACTATTTAACTCTTCCTTGAGTTTTAAACATTGTTCATCACTTGGAGGAGGAGGTATTTTTACTTTTTTTAAGTCTTCCACTGTTTCCAAACTAGCTAAAGGATGTTCTATCATATCATAATAAAGGCCAGTAAATTTACGCTTTACTCCCCATTCATCTTCCCAAATGCTTCCTTTTTCGTCACTAGCCCATGCCTGATAGGGAATTTCGAGGTAAGCATATCTAATGTCAATCCCAAACTGGGTAAGGATTTCCGGGGCTGGCTTTACCAATCTTTGGCTTCTGTCTATTAAAGTTTCAGAGGAAGAGACCCCAAGGTAGGAAGAAAGCTGGCAATGGGCAAGCTGAGTAATACCAGAGACCATTCCTCCTAAATCTAGAGGAACACGGTCTGGTTCTTGGTGAGAAACAGCAAGTTTGAACCGGGACCAACTATCCAATAACTTACCTCCCCTTTTATCCTTATTTTAAATATTAATACAATTGGTGCTTTTGTCAAGGGAGGTTGGAGGTTTTATGTAGTTATTCTGTAATAGTTAAAGATTGAGTAGTGCTTTTAGAAGTAACTTTGATGAATCGGAGAAGGTGGTTTCAAAAGTTATTTCAAAAGGAGGAATTTCTGCTATAATCCAAAAAATATGATTTCTTACTCTGGAGTGGAAGATGGAAGAGGAAGAGAATAGAGGGATTTTAGAAGGTATTTTTAATTTTTTTCTTCCTCAACATTGCCTGGTTTGCGGCTCATATATTTCTCACTCCCTTGGTTTTCCTCTGTGTTCGGCATGCTTTTCCCGGATTGAATATCTTCGCAGTCCTTTGTGTGTGAAATGTGGTAGGTCTCTTAATAACTCTTCTGCGCTTCTGTGCCACCGCTGTAGAGCTTTTCCCTTCCATTTTGACGCTGCTCGAGCAGTGGCGCTTTATACTTCTCCTCTCCGGGATTGTATTCACGCTTTTAAATATCAAAGTTTTATCTCTTTTCGCTATCTCTTTGGTGAGCTACTTTGTAGATATTTAGAAGAAAATCCTTTTCTCTTAGAGGTGGATTGTCTTTTGCCTGTTCCTCTGCACCCCGCTCGCCTTAAAGAGCGAGGATTTAACCAGTCGCTTATTCTTGCTGAGGAAATTGCAAAATGTTTCTCCCTTCCCCTTATTTCTAAAGGAGTAAGGAGGATAAAACCTACTTTGCCTCAAGTGGGCTTGAAAGTTAAAGAAAGAAGAAAAAATGTGCAAGGAGCTTTTGAAATAAAAGAAGCTCGTCTTTTCCAGAATAAACGGATTCTCATAGTGGATGATGTCCTGACCTCTCGCTCTACTGTGGATAGTTTGAGCCAAACCTTAAAAAAAGGAGGAACAAAGGAAGTTCTAGTGTTAGCTATTGCTTCCGGAAAATGAATTTTTATTCTCAAAATAAATATATGTTAGCTCTAGGGATGGGGCACAAAGTCCATCGATTATTTCCTAATAAATCTGAAATGAGAGATTAATTTTTAACATAAAATACTTGATTAAATTTAAATATATTATACAATATTCTTGAAAGATTATTCTATTTTTGAATATCAATTCAAAAAGGAAAGAAAATGAATAATTCTGATTTAGAATTAGTCACCCGCGTTTCCTGGCTTCATTTTATGGAAGGAATGACTCAGCGAGAAATCGCCCGTCATTTGAACATTTCTCAACCCAAAGTAGCTCGCCTCATCGACCGGGCCCAAAAAAGTGGAATAGTAAAAATTTCTATTGAATCTCCTTTAGCTAATTGTCTTTTGGTGGAGAAAAGACTGCGCGAACTTTTCCCTTCTCTTGAAGATAGCTTGGTAGTTCCTGCTTCTCCCCAGCGAGACTTGTTTGAGACCTTAGGACAAGCGGGAGCTTGGTATTTAGAGCGAGTTCTAAGTGATGGAGATTTGGTAGGTATTGCCTGGGGGAGGACCTTAAAACAGGTAGCTTTGTCGGTTAAGTCAGTTTCAGTTAAGAATCTTAAATTTGTTACTCTGGTAGGAGGATTAACCGCCTCAGCTTCGCTAAATCCTTACACCATTGGAGAGAAGTTAGCTTCTATTTTTGAAGGGGAATGTTATTATCTTTATGCTCCAGCAGTAGTGGAAACAGAGGAAATTCGTGATTTTTATCTCCGAGAGCGAATTAATCAAAAAACCCTTGACTTAGCTCGCCAGGCTAAGTGGTCTCTTTTAGGTATTGGAGCAGTCGACCCTCATTACTCTATTTATGCCTTAACTGGTTTTATCGACTATCATGAATGGGAACTTTTACTCCAAAAGGGAGCAGTAGGGGATATAGTAGGTCAATTTTATAACCGAGAAGGAGAAATCATTGATACTCCCCTGCATCGAAGAACTGTGGCTATTCCTTTAGAAGATATCCGCCATATGCCCCATATAGTTGGTATTGCCGGAGGAGACCATAAAGTGGAGGCCATTTTAGGAGCTTTGCGGGGTGGTTTTATCAATATTCTTATTACCGATGAAGGGACAGCTTTAAAAATCATAGAAAGAGGGGGAAAAAATGAGTGAAATAACCTGTATAGGGATATTGGTAGCTGATTTAGTAGGACGTCCAATTGACCGTTTCCCGGAAAAGGGAAAACTAATGCTAGTTCCGGAGATGGAACTTCATGCTGGAGGATGTGCTCATAACACCGGGGTGGATTTAAAGAAGTTGGGAGAAGAAGTAAAAGTAGTGGGAAAGGTGGGAAAAGATGGTCTGGGAGAATTTATGATAAACTCCTTATGCCGCCATGGGATTGATACCGGAGGAATTTCGGAAGATGATAGTAATTATACTTCGGCTACTATGGTGATAGTGGATGGCCAGGGGGAGCGGACTTTTCTTCATTATCCGGGAGCCAACCGGGGTTTGCGAGAAAAAGACATAGGAGATAGTTTTTTAAGTGGTTCACAGGTAGTGCATATAGCAGGGAGCTTTCTTATGCCTGGTTTTGATGGAGAAGAAACGGCTAAGGTATTGCGAAGAGCGAAAAATTTGGGAGTTATTACTTCTCTAGACACTGCCTGGGATGACACGGGAAAATGGTTTTCTACTATTGAACCTGCTCTACCTTATATTGATATTCTTCTCTCCAACCGTGATGAAGCCCACCATATCTCAGGAAAAACTAATCTCCCTGACATCGCTCAGTTTTTTATGGATTATGGAATAAAAGTAGTGGCTATTAAAATGGGGGAAGAAGGAAGCTTTATTATGACTAAAGAGGAAAAAGTTTTAGTTCCTCCCTTTTCAGTGGTAGCAGTAGATGGAACAGGGGCAGGTGATGCTTTTTGTGCCGGGTTTTTAGTAGGATACCTGCGAGGTTGGGATCTTTATGAAACGGGGCGTTTTGCCAATGCCTGTGGAGCTATGTGTGTTAGAAAAATGGGAGCCACCGAAGGGGTGGGAAGTTTAGAAGAAACCTTAGCTTTTATTGAAGAAGCCGAAGGAAAAGGAAAGAATAAATGAAAAAAGGAATACAATTTGGAGCAGGTAACATTGGACGGGGGTTCATTGGCCACTTACTTTGGGAGTCAGGATGGGAAGTTGTTTTTGTGGAAGCCAGAGAAGACCTCGTCCGGTTATTAAATGAGCGAGGATGCTATCCTTTGCGTCTCCTCCGAAAAGATGGAAAAGAAGAAGATTTAATAATAGATAACCTCAGAGCCCTTTCTATTCAGGAAAAAGATAAAGTAGCTAAAGAAATAAAGGAAGGAGATGTAGTATTTACTGCCGTAGGGGTAAAAAATCTTCCCTTTATTGCTCCCCTTTTAGCTCAAGGGTTAGAATTGCGCTCTCGAGGGGGCGATTTTTTAAATATTTTTCTCTGTGAGAATTTAAGAGATGCTCCGCAACTCTTGAGGAAAGAAATAGAAAAATATCTTTCTCCCGCCGGTAAAAAATTTTTAGAGGAAAAAGTGGGGTTAGTGGGAACAGTAGTAGCTCGAATGGTGCCGGTCATGGGAGAGCGCTACGGGGTAGAAGATCCTCTTTTTGTGGTAGCGGAATCTTACCACCACTTGCCCTTTGATGCTCAGGCAATAAAAGGAGAAGTACCAGAAATAACCGGGCTAAAAGCGGCAAGTAATTTTCCAGCAGAAGTGGATAGAAAGTTATTTATCCATAATTTAGGTCATGCTACTTTAGCTTATTTGGGATACCACAAAGGTTATACCTATATCCATGAAGCCATAAGAGATGAGGAAATAAGAAAGGTTCTCGATGGAGCCTGGGAAGAAGTTTCTCAGGCTCTCTTGCGGAAATATCCCGATTTAAACCGTGGGGAGCATCAGGAATTGGTGGATGATTTAAGAGAGAGGTTTGCCAACCCTTTGCTTTTAGATACCTTAGAGCGGGTAGGAAGAGAGCCTCTGCGAAAATTGGCACCCGATGACCGTCTAATAGGAGGAGCGCATTTGTGTCTTTCCCAGGGGATTTTTCCTCATTATATAGCTATAGCTTGCGGGGCGGCTCTTTCCTATGACTGTCCTCGGGATGAAGAAGCGGTAAAGCTGCAAAAAATGATTCAGGAGAATGGGGCAGAGAAGGTTATAGAGGAGATATGTGGAGTAAAAGCAGAGAGCAAGTTAGGTCAGGCCATTCTTTCTGCTTATAAAAATTTTTCTCGAGAAAGAAAGGAGTGGAAATAAATGAAAGCGGCGGTATTTTACGGACCGGGAGATATAAGGATAGAAGAGCGTCCTGTGCCATCTGTGGGAAAAGGAGAGATTCTCCTTAAAGTAGAGGCCTGTGCCATCTGCGGTACTGATGTGCGTATTTTTCGTCATGGCCATCACAATGTTCATCCGCCCCAGATAACCGGGCATGAAATTGCCGGAGTGATTGCTGCTTTGGGAGAAGGAGTGAAGGGATATAAAGAAGGAGAGAGGGTAGCTGTAGCTCCTATATTGCACTGTGGAGAATGTTTTTATTGCCGGAGAGGATTACCTAACCTATGTTTGAACTTTGAAGCTCTGGGGTACCATCATCCCGGAGCATTTGCTGAATATATGGTAGTTCCAGAGCGAGCGCTACGAGGAGGGAACATCAACCGTATTCCTGATAATCTATCTTTTGAGGAAGCTAGTTTAGCTGAGCCTCTGGCTTGTGCTTTGAATGGAGAGCTGCTCTCTCAAGTAGGAGTAGGAGACTATGTTTTAGTAGTGGGAGCAGGTCCGGTGGGATGTATGCATATAACACTCTCTCGTGCTTTAGGAGCGAGTAAAGTTATAGTTTCAGAAGTTCAAGAAAAGAGACTTTCGATGTCCCGGGAGTTTGGAGCTGACTATTACATTAATCCGGAAAAGGAAAACTTAAAGGAAAAGCTTCTTCAGGTTACCGAAGGTGTTGGCCCCACGGTGATAATTGTTGCTGCTCCAGCCCGAAAAGCCCAAGAAGAAGCTCTAGATTTAGCTGCTGCTCGAGGGCGAATTAATTTCTTTGGAGGCCTTCCCGGAGATAATAAAATAGCTCAATTAGACAGTAACCTCATTCATTATAAAGAGCTTTTTGTTCATGGAACTTCTGGTTCTACCCCTCTTCATAATACCTGGGCTTTAGAGATGATGGCGGCAGGGAGAGTAGAAGGGAAAAAATTAATCAGTAAAGTGGTAAGTTTGAATGAGCTTCCTCAAGCGCTTGAAGAAGCAGAAAGTGGAAATTATTTAAAAATAGTGGTAAAACCTGAATAGGAGGATAGAGATGGAATCTAAAGACAAACTTCTTAAAATGTATCGGGATATGGTGCGAATTCGCCGCTTTGAAGAAACGGTGAGCGACCTTTTTAGTCAAGATAGGATTAGAGGCACTACCCATCTTTATATTGGAGAAGAAGCAGTGGCGGTGGGAGCCTGTAACGCTATCAATCCTGATGATTATATTACCTCCACTCACCGCGGCCATGGACACTGTATTGCCAAAGGTGCTACTTTAGATAAGATGATGGCTGAGCTCTTTGGTAAAATTACCGGTTATTGTAAAGGTAAGGGTGGGTCTTTACATATTGCTGACCTTAATGCTGGAAACTTAGGAGCTAATGGTATTGTGGGTGGAGGAATTCCCATTGCTGTGGGCTCGGGGCTAACTGCTAAATATAAAAATACGGGAAAAGTAACAGTATGTTTTTTCGGTGATGGAGCAGCCAATACCGGAGCTTTTCACGAAGCCTTGAATTTAGCCGGGGTGTGGAAGTTACCAGTGGTGTTTGTCTGCGAAAATAATCTTTATGCTATGTCTGTGCCAGTTAAAGAGGCTTTTCCCATTCAAGATATCGTAGAAAGAGCTCAATCTTATGGAATGCCTGGAGTAATAGTAGATGGTATGGATGTTTTAGCAGTAAAAGAAGCAGTGGAAGAAGCAGCCAAAAGAGCCCGGCGAGGGGATGGTCCCACTTTGATTGAATGTAAAACTTATCGCTACTTAGGGCATTCTAAAAGCGACCCCCGGGCTTACCGAACTAAAGAAGAAGAAAACCAATGGAAAGAAAGAGATGCTATAAAACGATATAAAAAATGGTTGCTGGATAATGGAGTGGCAACGGAAGAAGAAATAAAGAATATTGATGAAGAAGTAGAAAAAGAAGTAGAAGAAGCAGTAGATTTTGCCGAGAAAAGCCCTTATCCTCCGCTGGAAGAAATCACTAAAGACGTATACGTAGAAGAGGATTTTGCCGAATTAGAAAGAAAGAAAGGGACTAAAGTAGTTAATGGGATAAGTGAATGGAAGGGAGAAATGAGAACCATAACCTACCGAGAAGCACTCAATGAAGCGCTAAAAGAAGAATTGAAGCGAGATGAAAATGTAGTATTATTGGGAGAAGATATTGCTCTTTATGGAGGAGCTTATGGGGTAACTCGAGGGCTATGGCAGGAATTTGGCGGAGAGAGAGTCCGCAATACTCCTATATCGGAAGCGGCTATTGTGGGCTGTTGTGTGGGTTCTTCCATCACTGGTTTGCGGCCGGTAGGGGAAATCATGTATATTGATTTTGTCGGTTTATGTATGGACCAGCTGGTGAATCAAGGAGCTAAAATTCGGTATATGTTCGGAGGAAAAGCTCGAGTTCCTATGGTTATTCGCACCGAAGGTGGATGTGGTCGCTCTTCAGGTGCTCATCATGCTCAAAGCTTGGAGGCCTGGTTCTTACATACTCCGGGGCTTAAAGTGGTGATGCCTGCTACTCCTTTTGATGCCAAAGGTTTACTCAAAGCTGCTATCCGAGAAGATAACCCGGTGCTCTTCATTGAGCATAAAATGATTTATAACAGTCAAGGTCCTGTTCCCCCTGAAGAATATATGGTTCCTTTGGGAGTGGCAGAAGTGAAAAGAGAAGGGAAAGATGCAACCATTATTGCCTATTCTCGAATGCTCCTTTTTGCTCTTCAGGCAGCAGAGGCTCTCTCTCAAGAGGGAATTGAAGTAGAAGTGATAGACCCTCGCACTCTTGTGCCTCTAGATATGGAAACCATCGCTCAATCGGTTCGGAAAACTAACCGGGTGGTTATCGTTCATGAAGGATGTAAAACCGGAGGAGCGGGAGCAGAGATAGGAATGAAAATCCAGGAAGAGCTTTTTGATTACTTAGATGCCCCTATAGTTCGCTTAGGTGCAGCAGATGCTCCAGTTCCTTGCAGCAGATATTTAGAAGACAACTCCATTCCCCGACCAGAGAATATAGTTGAGGCAGTGAAAAATTTAGTGAGGAGGTAGTGGTGTGGCTAAAGTAGAGTTGGGTATTAACAATTGTTTTGCTTTGGGTCGCTATCCGGAGCCAGAGGAATGGCTCCGGATAGTCAAAAAAGAGCTGGGTTTACAACATGTACAGTTTTCTTTTGACCTTTTAGACCCGGTAATCATTGATGAGGAGATAGTAAAAGAAAAATGCGCTTTTATCCGCCGCTTAGCTGAGGGACAGGGGGTAAAAATAGACACTGCAGTTACGGGAGAGGCAGCTCACAAGTTCAATTTACTTTTAGACCCCGACCCGGGGATGCGTCGATCGTATCTGCGGTGGTATGAAAAGATGGTGCGGGCTGCTTCTCTTTTGGGAGCTGAGGGTTCGGGGATTTATATGGGAAGTTTGAGCAACAAAGATGTCGCTGACCCTGAGAGGAAAGCATATCTAACTGAGGTACTTATAGAAGAAATTGCTTATTTAACTTTTGTTGCTCAGGAAGCAGGACAGAAATATCTTTTGTGGGAACCTATGTCTCTTCCCCGAGAGATGCCTTCTACTATCGATGAAACTAAAGAACTGTGGGAACGAGTAAATAAAAAATCTCATATCCCAGTGCTTTTATGTCTCGATGTGGGGCATGGTTATTATCGCTCCTCAGACCCTCGAGATTTGGATTATTACTCCTGGCTTCGAGAGCTGGCTCATCTTTCTCCTTCCATTCATATGCAGCAAACCGACCGGAAAGGGAGTCGACACTGGACTTTTACCGAAGAAAATAACGCTCAAGGAGTAATTACTCCCGAGCGGGTTTTGGAAGCCATTGAAGCTTCAGGGGCAAAAGAAGTGGTTTTAGTGTTTGAGTTTTTCTTCTCTGCTCACGCTCTAAGCGATGAGAGCGCTTTAGATGGTATGAAAAAGAGTGTTGATTACTGGAGAGAAGCTCTGGTTCGTTTCTATGGAAAGTAAAACTCGATTATATTTAATTATTTTCTTAGCTTTTTACTTTTTAGCCGTTTCTATGATCATCACTGGGGCAGTTATCCCTCGGTGGATGGATGAGTTTTCGGTATCTGCCGGCCGAGCCGGCCGGCTCTTTGCCTTTTATTATCTTCCTTATACTATAGTTACTTTTAGTAGTGGTTTACTCTCTCAACGCTGGGGGAAGAAAGTAGTTTTACTTTTAGGACAAGCTTTTTTAGCTGGGGGTTTCTTCTCTGTTAGCGCTTCCCCCTCTTTTTCCTTGATAGAATGGGGATTGTTCCTCTTAGGTATAGGAGGAGGGTTTTGTGAAGCTCCTTTTGCTGCTCTTCTTTCTCAAATATTTCCGGGAGAAGAAGGTTATGCCCTCAATTTATCTCAAATTTCTTTTGGCTTGGGAGCAGCCAGCGCTCCATTTTTAGCTGGATTTTTATTAGAGAAAGGGTTTTCTTGGAGACTATTTTATCTTGTCCCGGGGTTGGTTACTCTGTTAATTTTTGTTCTCTTGAGTAGAGAAAAATTTCCTCAGGAAAAAGAAATAAAAGAAGAAAGTCGTCTTTTTGGACCGAGAGGTAATGGCTTTATAGTGGTGAGTTTTTTAGCGATGTTTCTTTATGTGGGAGCAGAAATAGGTTCTTCTTCCTGGATAACTACCTATTTAGTTAAAGGCCTGGGAAGCAACTTATCTTGGGGAGGGGTAGCTTTAGCAGTTTTCTGGGGTGCTTTAACTATAGGAAGATTTATTTTTGCTTTTCTTTCCCGTTCTCTCTCCTATCCTATTATTCTGCGTTTTTCTTCTCTTTTGAGCTTGGTTTTTCTTCTCCTTCTCAACTTTACTCGTGAGATACATTGGGCTATTTTAGCTTTGGGAGGAGTGGGGTTTGGCTACTCTGCTATCTGGCCTTTGATAGTGGCCTGGGTAGCACAGAAAATGGGGGAAAAACAAGATGGAGCTATTGGTTTTGTGGTAGCCTTTGGAGGTTTGGGAGCTTTGTTTTTCCCCTGGTTAGGAGGAATTATAGGAGAGAAGTGGGGGCTTTCTTACATTTTCTGGGTAGTTTGGGCTTTAGTTTTCTTCTTGTGGTTGGTTTTTCATTCTTTTTATTTTAGAGAAGGGGGCGAAAAAATTGGCTCTGGTGGGGATAGATGTAGGAACGAGTGGGTGTAAAGTAGTAGCTTTTACTGAAGATGGAGAAATTCTCGCTTCTGGTTATGAAGAGTATCCTTTTTTAACTCCTCGTCCGGGATGGTTAGAATTGGACCCGGAGAAAATTTGGGGAGCAGTAATAAATTCTTTAAAAAAAGCAGTAAACAAAATAGGAGACACCATAGATGCAATAGGAGTAAATTCTCACGGTGAAACTCTCATTCCTCTAGGAAGTGATGGTCGGGCTCTCTATCAGGCGATAGCTAATTTTGATACTCGGGCGGAAGGATATGTAGATTTTTGGAGAGAGCGTTTAAATCCTCTCCAAATTTTTCAAATTACTGGTATGCCTCTTCATGGGATGTATACCGTGAATAAAATTCTCTGGCTTAAAGATGAGAGGCCAGATATTTTTGAGAAAGTGGATAAATTTTGCTGTGTGGAAGATTTTATCCTCCATCGCCTCACCGGTGAAGAGCCAACTATCGATTATTCTTTAGCTGCTCGCACTATGATGTTGGACGTGGTACATAAAAAGTGGTCAGATGAAATTTTACGTCTTGCCTCTTTAGATAAAAATAAGCTCCCTCATCTTCTTCCTTCTGGGGAAGCAGTGGGACATCTACGTTCCTCTTTAGCTCAAGAGTTAGGTTTAGCATCTTCGGTTGTGGTAGCGACCGGAGGTCATGATCAGCCTTGCGGGGTTTTAGGCTGTGGAGTGAGAAAAGAAGGAGAGGCGATGTATGGGATGGGGACTTCAGATTGTGTAGCTTTAAATCTGGGAGAAAAACCTCTTCTTACTCGGGAAATGATGGAAAACGGTTTTTGTTGTTATCCTCATGTGGTAGAAAATTCCTACCTTACTCTCTCTTACATTGCTTCAGGTGGTTCAGTCTTGCGCTGGTTTCGAGATACTTTTGGTGGTGAAGAAAAAGAGATAGCAAAAAGAGAAGGAAAAGATCCCTATCAGGTTTTGATTGATACCATTCCTTCTCACCCTGCCTCTCTTTTTCTTTTACCTCATTTGGCTGGCTCCGGTACTCCCTATCTCGATGGTTATTCTCGAGGAGCATTTTTAGGTTTGACTTTGGGAGCAAACAAAGGAGAGGTAGTGAGAGCTATTTTAGAAAGCCTTACTTATGAGATGAAAATCAATCTGGACTTATGGGAAGAATTTGGTATTCCTCTATATAATTTACGAGCAGTAGGAGGAGGAGCTCGCTCTACCCGTTGGCTTCAAATTCGAGCCGATATTTTACAAAAGCCTCTTTTTCCCCTTTTTACTGAAGAGGCAGTAGCCTTAGGAAGCGCTATGTTAGGGGGGAAAGCTCGAGGTGTGTTCTCTAACCTGGATGAAGCTGTAGAGGCCATGGTAAGGTTTGGAAAAGAGATTTCTCCCTCTTCCGATGAGAAAGAAGCCTACCAGCTTAGATATAAAATTTATCAGAAAATTTATGGAGCGGTGAAGGAAATAAACGAGGAAATCAGTAAATCATTGTAAAAACGAAAGATGCTCTCAGAAATTCACCTTTTACATAGATATGAGAGTAAAATATAAGTATTAGATGGAAAAGTTTAACCGCACCCTGAAAAGTGAATAGAAGACTATAAGGGGGATAAATCCCCCTTATAACCCCGAACAATAAAGGGGAGCACCCCTTTATAATCCCCCAAAAAAATTGAAAGACAAATAAAAAACATAAAGAAACAAAATCTACTGAGGAAGGGAAAACACCCTCCTCAGTAGATTCCCGATAAAAGATTTCAGGAATGACAAAACAGACAACGAGGGGGGCAAGCCCCCTCTTCATAACCCCCCTTCTTTTTTCTGTCATCGCGAGGGTCGCTTTCTTGCATCCCGTGGCGATCTCGCCTTTCGTTGAGTCTTAAGAAATTAAAAGGCAAATTACATTGGGCTAAAAGCTGGGGATTGTCACAGACAATAAGGGGGAAAAGACTCCCTTATAAACCCCTTTCGTCACCTTTCCGGGGTAAGAGTGAGAGTGAGGGTGAAAGTTAAATTTCATCCATGTCGTCACCCCTGAATGTTCCTATACTCCTTTGCCTGTCATTCCTGAATGTTTCTATCAGGAATCCGAACTATAGGGGGAGAAAAAATTCCCCCTATTACCCCCGGAAAGGAACAAAAAAAAACAAAGACTTAAAAAAACAAAGACTTAAAAAACAAAGACTACTGGTGGGAAATACTCCACCAATATAAGGGGGAAAGAATTCCCCCTTATTAACCCCTTTCTCTTCCGTCGCCATTGAACTCTTTTTTTCCTCTCTGGGGGGAGAGGGTCAGAGTGAGGGTAATAATTATTTAGTTCGAGACTGCCAGAAATTTTTGGGATTTCCCAAAATTTAACTTAAATAAAAAGGAGGTTATATACTATGAAAAGTAAAGGTTTTGCCACTGGAGTGTGGGTGTTCGGTAGTTGTCCAGACCGTTTTTGCACCCAAGGCTACAAAAAGGAAGTTTCTTTAGAAGAATCTTTGGATAAAATTGCCTCAATAGAAAATTTACGGGGATTAATGATGCACTATCCTGCACCTCTCAATGAAAACAATGCTGAATATGTGAAAAAGGAGATAGAAAAAAGAGGGTTACATTTGGCTTCCTGTGATGTAGATCTCTTTAGTAGTCCGGAGTTTGCTTGGGGAGGATTGATGTGTGAAAAAGAGATAAGGAAAAAAGCTATAGAGATGAGCAAAAAAGCTATGGACATAGCAGAATATTTGGGGGCGGACGTGATGAATCTCTGGCCTGGACAAGACGGCTTTGATTATCCCTTCCAAATTAATTATCGAGCTCAGTGGGACCTTCTAGTAGATGCCCTTTCGGAGATAGCCAGTCACAATCCCCGGGTGAAATTGAGTTTGGAATATAAACTGCGGGAGCCACGCACCCACTCTACCATAGCTAATGCTGGACTGGCCTTATTCTTATCTCAAACAGTAGGCCAAAATGTAGGAGTAACCATCGATCTCGGGCATTCCTTTAATGTTAAAGAGTCGCCAGCCAATGTAGTGGCTCTTTTAGATAAATACGGTAAACTTTTTGCCCTGCATCTCAACGATAATTTCCGGGATTGGGATGATGATATGGCAGTAGGGAGCGTCCATTTCTGGGAAACTTTAGAATTCATTTATTACCTTTACCTTTCTAATTATGAAGGATGGCTGGGATTGGATATTTTCCCCTATCGAGAAGACCCGGCTTTGGCCTGTCAATTCAGTATAAAGATGATTAATTACTTTTTAGAAATAGTTCAGAAAATAGATAAGAAAAAACTGGAGACAATTCAAAAAGAGGCGGATGCCTTATCGGCTCTTCAGTATGTAAAGAGTTTACTTTAGAGAGGAGGAGAGGCTTTGAGCTACCTGGGGATAGATGTAGGAACCACAGGTTGTAAAGTGGTGGCTTTTTCTGAAAGGGGAGAGATTATTGCCCGTTCCTATCGAGAGTACCCTCTTTATTATCCACAGACAGGGTGGATAGAGTTAGATGCTGAAGAGGTTTATCGGGCAGTAGAAGATAGTTTACAGGAAGTGTCACAAGGCTTACTAAATGATCCTCCTCGCAGTTTGGCCATCTCTTCTCAAGGAGAGGCAGTGGTTCCGGTGGGAGAAGGGGGAGAGTGTTTAGCGCGCAGTATTGTAACTTTTGACCAGCGAGGAGATGAATTTGTTCCTTTCTGGGAAGAAAAAGTTGGTAGAAAACCTTTTTTTGAGCTTACCGGAACTTCTCTTTCCGGGATTGGAACAGTGAACAAAATACTATGGTGGAAAAAATATAAAAAGGATGTCTTTGAGAAAGCTCGCTATTTTTTATGTTTTGAAGATTTCATAATGTATCGCTTGGGAGTAGAGCCAGCCATTAGTTTTTCTTTGGCCGGAAGAACTATGATGTTTGAGGTCCAAAAAGAAAAGTGGTCAGAAAAAATCCTTTCCTTAGCGGGAATTGACCCGATGCGCTTAGCTCGTCCTCTTCCTTCTGGAGAAGTAGTAGGGGAGGTAGCTCCTTCCTTTGCTCAAAAGATGGGATGGAAAGAAAAGGTTATAGTAGCAACTGGAGGTCATGACCAGCCCTGTGGAGCTTTAGGTTCAGGAGTGATTAAACCAGCTCTGGCTATGGATGCTACAGGAACGGTAGAATGTATTGCTCCTGCGCTGGGGCAGTTGGTTCTCAGTCCGGTTATGGAAGAAAATAACCTGTGTTGTTACCACCATGCCTTTCCTTCTCTTTATCTTACTATGGTTTATAATTTTACGGGAGGAGCGCTTCTGCGCTGGTTCCGAGATAATTTTGCTCAAAAAGAAAAAGAAATAGCAGAGAGGGAAAATTGTGATGTATACGACCTCATTCTCTCTCGTCTTCCCTCTCATCCCACCAACATTTGGGTTTTACCCCATTTCACGACTACCGGGACTCCCTATTTTGACACTCAGTCCTGCGGAGTAATTGTGGGGCTTAAGCTGGAGACTTCTCGAGAAGAATTCATCAAAGCACTTCTGGAGGGAGTAAGTTATGAGATGAAATTTAATTTAGAACTTCTCTCTCAGGCGGGAGTGAAAGTGGAAAGATTGCGAGCAGTGGGAGGAGGAGCCAAAAGCCCTGCTTGGTTACAGATAAAAGCTGATGTCTATGGGTTACCGGTAGAGACCTTATCCATTACTGAAGCAGCTTCTTTAGGGGCGGCTCTTTTGGGGAGGAAGGCAAGAGAGGGAATAGAAGACTTTGCTGGTTTAATTAATCAGTTGGTGCAGGTTAGAGAGGTTTACGAACCGGATAAAGAGAGAAACGCGTTGTATAAAGAGAAGTTTGAGGTGTATAAGAGAATTTATCCAGCTCTAAAAAATCACATCTGGAAAGGAGAGAAATGAACTTGAAAGCTGCTTTTTTCCTGGGTCCGGAAAAAATAGAAATTAGGGAAGTGGAAGTTCCTCGAGTGGAAGAGGGGGAAGTGTTAATTAAAGTGGCGGCTTGTGCTATATGTGGAACTGATGTGCGAATTTTTCATCATGGTCATCCTCATGTTCATCCTCCTCAGACTACCGGTCATGAAATAGCCGGGGAAATTGTAGAGGTAGGAAAAGGGGTAGAGGGGTATAAAGTAGGGGATAAAGTGTCGATTATCACTGTTATTTCCTGTGGCCGCTGCTCTTACTGTCGGCGGGGTTTGCAAAATTTATGCCCGGAACAAAAGTACATTGGCTACGATTATCCCGGGGGCTTTGCCGAATTTTTAAAAATACCTCGAGAGGGAGTAGAGGGAGGAAATCTCTTAGTTCTTCCCCCCGATGCTGATCTTTTAGAAGCCAGTTTAGTGGAGCCTCTATCTTGTGTAGTTAACGGTCAGTCCTATTTACATATTGGTTTTGGGGAAAATGTTTTAATTATTGGAGCAGGCCCCATTGGCTGTATGCATGTGGAATTGGCTCGAAGTCAGGGAGCAGGAAAGATAATTTTAGCCGATATTTCTCAAGAGCGATTAAAGTTATCTCAAGTGGTGGAAGCTGATGAATACATTAATTCTCAAGAAGAAGACCTTCCCAAGAAAATAATGGAACTTACTGATAATTTGGGAGCAGACGTAATAATAGTAGCAGCCTCATCCGGGAGTGCTCAAGAACAGGCTCTGGAGATGATAGCTCCTCAGGGGAGAATTAGCTTCTTTGGAGGGTTACCTAGAGAAAACCCCACCATTAAATTTAACAGTAATGTTATTCATTACAAAGAAGTGGGAGTTTTTGGAGTTTTTGCTTCTCACGCTTCTCAATATGAACAAGCGGCTAAACTGATTTACAGTAAGCGAGTGAGAGCTAAACGTCTCATCACTCATGTTTTGAGTTTAGAAGAATTGGTAGAAGGAATCAATTTAGTGCGCCAGGGTGTGGCCCTTAAAGCAGTTGTGTCTATGGAAAAATAATAAGAAGAGGTGAAGAAGATAATGGATCCTCAACCTTTGGCTCACAAAGTAGCCATAGTGACTGGTTCAGCATCCGGTATTGGAAAGGGCATTGCTCTTCGTTTTGCGGAAGAAGGAGCTGATGTGTGTTGCTGGGATATGAACTTAGAAGGAGCAAAAGCAACTGCCCAGGAAATAGAAAAAGTGGGAAGAAAGTCTTTGGCTCTTCAGGTAGATGTTACTAAAAGTGAGGAAGTAAAAAATGCTGCGCAATCAGTATTTGACCAATTTGGTAAGATTGATATCCTGGTAAACTCGGCCGGAATTATTCGTGCTCATTTTATAACTGATGTTCCCGAAGAGGTCTGGGATAGTATAATTGCAGTGAATTTAAAAGGGACTTTTCTTTGTATCAGAGAAATAGCTAAATATATGATTCCCCAAAAGAGTGGGAAAATAATCAGTATCAGTTCTAAGTCGGGCAAAAAGGGAGGGCTGTGGTTAGGTGCTTATTCGGCTTCTAAATTTGGTATAATTGGTTTAACCCAAAGCGTGGCCATGGATTTAGCGCCTTATAAAATTAATGTCAATGCTATTTGTCCGGGTAATGTTTTTTCTACCCCGATGTGGGACCTTCTGGATAAAGAATATTCTAAGAAATTGGGAGTTCCTCCCCAAGAAGTAAGAAAAATATACGTGGAAAAAGTACCCTTAGGTAGAGAATGCACAGTAGAAGATGTAGCTAATGTAGCAGTATTTTTAGCTTCTTCTTATTCTGACTATATGACTGGTCAAGCCATTAATGTTACTGGAGGACAGGAGGTTCACTGAACTGAATAAAATTGGATTGGTAGTTAACCCCGCCGCAGGAAAAGATATCCGGCGGTTAATAGCTTATGGTTCAGTTTTTGGCAACCAGGAAAAAATTAATTATACTCTTCGTTTATTGCGAGGTATAGAAAGCGTGGCTAATAGCCCGGTTGAAGTAGCCTATATGCCCGACCCTTATGATTTACTAGAAATAGTAAAAAAGAGCTTTTCTTCTCCAGAGATCATATTTCGTTGTGCTCCTATTCCGGTTTTTGGTGATGAAACTGATACTTTAAATTTCACCGATTGGGCGGTAAATGAGAAAAAAGTGGATGCTCTGGTGGTGATAGGGGGAGATGGGACTAATCGAATAGTGGCTAAAAAGAGTGCTCTCACTCCCCTGTTTTCTCTTTTTGGAGGCACTAATAACGTATTTGCTGAAAATATTGAGCCTACGGTTATGGGTATGGCAGTAGGATTATTTCTGGAAAATGGTTCTCTGCGAGAAAAAGTAGTGAAAAAAAGCAAAATACTGAAAGCAAAGCCAAGAGGAGGAGGTAAAGAAGAAATAGCTCTTATTGATGCGGTAGTGGTAGAAAAAACTTTGGTAGGAGCAAGGGCAGTGTGGGAGCCAGAGTTAATTCGTTTGATAGTGGTAACCCAGAGCAGTCCGTTGAAGATTGGCTTAAGCTCGGTGGTGGGAAGGTTAGCCAGTATTAGTGCAGAAGAAGAAAGAGGGGCGATGGTAGAGTTAGGAGAGGGAGGGAAAATAATTAGAGCTCCTTTGGCTCCGGGTTTGGTAGGAGAGGTAAAAATTCGGAAATGGGAGTTTTTGCCTCTGGGCGCCTCTTTTCTTCTACCATACCGGAGAGGAGTTATGGCTTTAGACGGGGAGCGAGAAATAGTTTTGCGGGAAGGGGAAGATTGGGAAATTAGATTAGAAGATACCGGACCTTATAGAGTGGACGTGGAAAAATTGATGAACCTGGTGCAAGAAAGGAGTGTCGTAAATGGCTAAAAAAGTAATCATGCCTAAGTTAGGTTTAACCATGGAAGAGGGAGTAATAAATAAATGGTTAGTAAAAGAAGGAGACCGAGTAAGTAGAGGAGATGTTCTGTTTGAGGTGGCTACTGACAAGGTTAATATGGAGGTGGAATCTCCTGCTGAAGGAGTGGTGTTGAAAATCCTTTATCCTGAAGGAGCCACTGTTCCTATTACTGAGACAGTGGCTTATATAGGAAAAGAGGGCGAGACAATTCCTGAAGAAGAGAAGAAACCGGAAGAGAAAGTAGAAACAAAGGAAGAAGTAAGAGTAGAACAAGAAGAAAAGAAAGAAGAAGTGCCTCCTTCTCTAGAGGTAGAGAGAATTAGGGTATCTCCCTTGGCTCGTCGCTTGGCTGAAGAGCATGGAATTGACCTTTCTCGAATACAAGGTAGTGGTCCGGGAGGAAGGATTGTAAAAGAAGATGTAGAGAAGGCTATAGAGGAAAAAGAAAAGAAATTGGTAATAGAAAAAGTAAAAACTCCAATAGAAAAAGAGCGCGTACCTTTATCTCGAATGAGAAAAATCATAGCTCAACGTTTGACTGAGAGCTATCAAAGCACTCCTCATTTCTTCCTTCATCAGGAAATTTATGCCGAAGAATTAGTAAAAATGAGAGAAAAGATCCTTCCTCTGGTAGAAAAAGAAACGGGTTTGCGAGTTTCCTACACTGATATTCTGGTTAAAATGGTGGCTAAAGCGCTGGAGAAATTTCCTCTCTTCCGCGCTCATCTAGTAGGAGAAGAAATAGAAATAAGCCCAGAGGTAAATGTCGGAGTGGCGGTAGCTCTGGAAGAGGGGTTGATTGTTCCGGTAGTGAAGAGAGCCAACCAAAAAGGAATATCCCAGATTACTCAAGAAATCAATACTTTAGCTCAAAAAGCAAAATCTAATCAATTAACTCCGGAAGAAATTTCCGGGGGAGTATTTACTGTTTCTAACTTAGGAATGTGGGGAGTGGATTCTTTTACGGCCATTATCAATCCTCCCGAAGCAGCTATTTTAGCTTGTGGAGCGATCCGTAAAAAACCTTTCTTCAATGGAAAAGAACTAGTTCCCGCTTACTTGTGGGAGTTGAATCTTTCTTGTGACCATCGGTTAATTGATGGAGCTTTAGCTGCTCAATTTATGCAATTTTTAAAGAATCTTCTTGAGGAGCCTTTCACTATTATTATCTGAGGAGGGATGAGGATGGAATATTTTTTGGGAATAGATGTGGGAACCACGGGGTGTAAAGTGATTTTGGTGAATGAAGAAGGGGAGTTGGTATCCAAGGCCGTGGAAGAATATCCCCTCTATACCCCTTATCCTAATTGGGCAGAGCAAGACCCCGCCGATTGGTGGCGGGGAACGGTCCAAGCAGTAAAAAAGGCCTTGCAAGTAGCAGATATTGACCCTCATTTAGTAAAAGGGGTAGGGCTTACCGGACAAATGCATGGTTCAGTATTTCTGGATGAAAAAGGAGAAGTTTTACGTCCGGCGATCCTGTGGTGTGATCAGCGCACCGCCCGGGAATGTGAGGAAATTACCCAAATAGTGGGGGAAGAAAAATTGATGAACATTAACTGTAACCCTGTTCTTCCTGGGTTTACTGCCCCCAAAATTTTGTGGTTAAAAAATAATGAACCGCACTTATACGAAAAAGTGGCTAAAGTTCTCCTCCCCAAAGACTATATTCGTTTTCTTTTAACTGGAGATTTTGCTACCGACGTTTCTGATGCTTCGGGAACTTCGCTTTTCGATGTGCCTCGTCGTAAGTGGTCAGAAGAGATAATCTCTCTTTTAGGTTTTCCTTCTTCCTGGTTTCCTCCTTCTTTTGAATCTCCAGAAATTACTGGATACTTAAAAAAAGAAGTGGCGGAGATATGGGGAATGGGAGATAAAGTGTTAGTGGTGGCAGGAGGAGGAGACAACGCTGCTGGAGCTATAGGTACAGGTATTGTAAAGCCGGGGTTAGTTTCGGCAAGTTTAGGAACTTCAGGGGTAGTTTTTGCTTTCAGCAATGAGGTGAAAGTGGATAAAAAAGGAAGAGTCCATACCTTTTGTCACGCGGTTCCCGGTAAGTGGCATGTGATGGGAGTGATGCTTTCTGCCGGTGGGTCAATGCGGTGGTTCAGAGATAGATTAGGTCTAGAAGAAAAAAATCTGGCATCTCTTTTAGAAAAAGATAGCTATGATATTTTAACTGCTGAAGCGGAAAAAGCTCTTCCTGGAGCGGAAGGCTTGATTTTTCTCCCCTATCTCACCGGAGAACGCACTCCTCATGCTGACCCTTATGCTCGGGGAGTATTCTTTGGGCTTACCTTGAAACACCGCAAAAATGAAATGATAAGAGCGGTGATGGAGGGAGTTACTTTTGGTATGCGTGATTCTTTTGAAATTATGAGAGAGATGAATATTCCTATTCAGGAAGTGAGAGCTATTGGTGGAGGAGCACGCAGTGCTTTGTGGAGAAAAATTCAAGCTTCTATTTATGGAGTTCCTCTTTTGGGAGTAAAGATTGATGAAGGTCCAGCTTTTGGTGCTGCTCTTTTGGGAGCGGTGGGAAGAGGAGTTTTTTCTTCGGTAGAAGAAGCGTCAGAGAAAGCAGTGAAAGTAACTGAACAAGTTCTTCCTTCTCCAGAGTTGGTAGATTATTACCAAAAAGCTTATCGTCTGTATCGAGACCTGTATCCTGCTTTACGCAGTTTTTATCCTCGACTGCAGGAGCTATAGGGAGGAAGAAAAGTGGACAGGAAAGCGGTTTGTTTAGGAGAGCTGTTAATTGACTTTGTTTCTACCGTGAGTGGAGTTACTTTAAAAGATGCTCCTGGCTTTGAAAAAGCGCCGGGTGGTGCACCGGCTAATGTAGCGGTGGGGTTAGCCAAGTTGGGAGTGGATACCTATTTTATTGGAAAAGTAGGGAAAGATGCCTTTGGAGAGTTTTTAAGAGAGGTTTTAGAAAAAAATGGAGTGAATACCCGGTTTCTTTTTTCCACTGAAAAGGCTAAAACTACTCTAGCCTTTGTTTCTCTTACTCAAGAAGGAGAAAGAGACTTTGTCTTTTACCGGGATCCAGGAGCGGATATGCTCTTAGATCAAAGAGAAATAGGAGAAGAGTGTTTTCTGGGGAAGGGAGTTTTTCATTTTGGCTCTATTACTATGACTCATGAACCAGCTTATAGTGCTACCTTACGAGCTATTTCCTTGGCTAAGAAATATGGGTATCTTTTATCTTTTGACCCTAACCTTCGTCCGGCTCTGTGGAGAGATTTAGAAGAAGCTCGTTTTCGGATGCGCCAGGCTTTAAAATCAGTAGATATTTTAAAAATTAATGAAGAAGAAGCACGATTTTTGGCTGGAACCTCGGATCTAGAAAAGGCGCTGGAATTTATTTCTGGAAACTTTCCCTTAGCCCTCGTGGCTGTTACTTTGGGGAAGAAAGGATGTTTAATCATGCAGGGAGAGCGAAGATTAGAAGCGGAAGGATTTTCTGTTGCCACTGTGGACACCACCGGTGCTGGTGATGGCTTCGTGGCTGGTCTGTTGAGCTCTCTTTATATGTTTTGGGAAGATTTGAGAGAGAGGAAGGAGATCCCTGAAGATACTATAGCGTATGCTGCTCGTCGAGCTAATGCGGTGGGAGCACTGACTACTACTAAAAAGGGAGCTATTCCAGCTTTGCCTACCAGTGAGGAGGTGGAAATTTTCTTAAAGGAGCACCCTCTATGATTTTTGTCCTTTGTGCTAATCCGGCGATAGACCATCTGCTTATTATGAAAGAGCTGAGTTTAAACGAAGTAAATCGGGCTTCTCAAGTTGTGGAAACTGTGGGAGGAAAAGGGATTAATGTAGCTCGAGCGATCAAACGAAAAGGAGGAAATCCTCATCTGCTTCTTTTTGCAGGAGGGAACACTGGGGAAAAGATTGTGACCAGCTTAGAAAAAGAGGATTTTTCGCTCACCAGCTGGCCCTCAGGTGAGACAAGAGTGACCATTGTTATACACGAGGAAAAACCTAAAAGGCACACAGTAATTAACGAACCAGGACCTGTAGTTTCTATTCCTGTTGCCTTGACCTCTCTCCATTTTTTAGAAAATAATCTCCACAAAGGTGATTATTTGGTACTTTCCGGGTCTTTACCTCGAGGAATAAGGTTAGATTTTTATGCTCTTTTAATTAGAGTGGCTAAAAAAAGAGAAGCCTTTTCTGTTTTAGATGCCTCAGGTGAACCTTTACGCCTAGCGCTATCTGCTGTTCCTTTTATGATAAAGCCCAACGTCAGGGAAGCCGAAGAAGTTTTGGGCTTTTCTATTTCTTCCTGGGAAGATAAAATAAAAGCGGTAAAAATTTTTCAAAGTCAGGGCGTAGAATTAGTAGTTTTATCCGACGGGAAAAGAGGGGTAGTGGCTGCCTATCGGGGAAAAATATGGAAAGTGAGGATGAAGGAAGAAGTAAAAGCCGGAGGTTATTCTATTGGTTCAGGTGATACTTTGGTGGGAGTTATGGTAGAATATTTAGAGAAAAAAAAGAGCATAGAGGAATCTTTAATTGCAGCAGTAAGTTGTGGTTTTGCTAATACATTTTATCCCGGAGGGGGGATTTTTGATGAAGAAAGAGCCGAAGAGCTGGAGAAAGATATTGTGATAGAACGAATAAAAGGTTAGGAGGCGGCAGATGATGAATATAGTGGTGCGAGGAAGGAATATAGAAATTAGCGAAGTAATGAGAAATTATGTAACTAAAAAACTTTCCAAATTGGAGCGTTTTTTTGACCGGCTTATGGACGCTACAGTTAATTTTACTCTGGAGCGGGGGAGAATTAAAGTAGAATCTACTCTCACCGCTAGCGGTATAGTAATTCGAGGAGAAGCAGTAGGTCCTGATTGGCGCTCAGCTCTGGATGAGGTTATGGATAAATTAGAGCGACAGGTAAAACGGTATAAAGAGCGGTTGGGGAAGAGAGGAGTATTGCGCAGAGAAGCGGTAGTGGAGTTTGAGAAGGAAGAAGTAGAAGAACCAGCTTTACCTCCGGTTGATAAAGTAGCCAGAGTTAAAGAATTTGTGCTTCGTCCTATGAGTATAGAAGATGCCATTTTGCAAATGGAGCTTTTAGGGCACACCTTCTTTATTTTTAAAGACTTGGACAAAAATAAAGTCCAGGTAGTTTATAAAAGAGAAGATGGTAACTACGGTTTAATTGACCCCATTTATTGAAGAAAGGGGTGATTAAGGTAGGGGATTGGAAAGCAATAGAAGAAGCTATTGGTAGTCTCGAAGGGGTAATAAATGTAAAAGTGGTGGGAGAGGAGGAGATTAAAGAGATACATGTTCTCTCTAAACCTTCTAAACCTCCCAAACTTTTAGCCCGAGATATAGAGACTTTACTTCAGGCTCGTTTTAACTTGGCGATTGACCATAAGAAAATCAGTATTGTGACTTTCGATTTAGAAGAGGAAAAAAAAGCGAGTGGGTTGCGTCCTGTGCTGTGGGGGTTGAGTTGGAAGAAAAATCTCCAGATTTTCCAGGTGGAAGTGGAAATAAAATTGGCTGACAAACTCTATCGGGGAGTGGCTACAGGAAGTGCTTCTAGCTCTCGCACTTGCTACTCTCTGGTGGTTCAAGCTACTTTAGAATGTCTGAATCAAAGAATTGGTAATGTAGTGTTTGCTCCTCGGGGAGTTTTAGTTCAGCGCTTTGGAGAGTTAGAAGTAGTTTTAGCTTTTGTGGATTGTAACATTCCTCGGAAAGAGGAAACCTTAGTGGGGGCAACCTTAGTAAAAGAAGATATTTACCAGGCAGTAGCTCGAGCCGTTTTGGATGCAGTAAATAGAAAACTGATTTTTTATATACCTCGGGAAGGAGAAGAGGGTGGGTCATCTCTTGCTAATAAATAGCGAAGCGGAGGACTCCGTCTCTTATTAGCGGAAGGAGGCGAGACCAGAAGCAAAGGAGGGTTTTCTCCATGGCTAAACTGGTTAGCATCCTTTTAGGATTAGTAGCTTTTGTTTTAGCAAGTGGGGCTGCTTTTAGCTGGCGGCCTTGAAAGCAGTTAGGTAACAAGGGGGGTGGCCCACCCTCAAGCGAAGTGGAAAAGAAAAGAAACTGGAAGTTTTCTTTATATCTTTCTGCAGTAACTGGGATAGGGATAGTACTTGTAGTAACATCCTTTCTTAATTTAGATTTTTTCCCTTCTTCTTTGTTTTCTTTTATTCTTTTTTCTCTCCTAGCTCTTCTTTTAGAACTGATGCCTGTTTACTTGCAAGGAGGGGTAGCAGTTTCCATTAGCTTTGCTTTAGTGTATGCTGCTTTACTTTTATTTTCTCCTGATTTTGCTGCTGGCGTAGCTTTTATCTGTATGTTCTTTGCTACCATTAAGTCTCCTTATTATGTTTCTCTGTTCAATGGTTCTCAGTATGCCCTCTCTACTTTTCTATCCGGTAAAGTATTTCAAATGTTGGGAGGATATAACCTCTCCTGGCAGAGCTGGCCTTTTTATGGAGTGGTGGTGGTCTCAATATTAGTTTTTTTCTTTTCCAACGCTTTTTTAGTAGGAGAGGTGATTTCCCTAAGTCAGGAAGTACCTCTTCGTGCTTTCTGGAGAGATAAAAATACGTATAGGACTCTATTCCAGCACTTTGTCCTTTTTCCGTTTTCTTTACTTTTGTATTTGGTGTATTCTTATATAGGCTACTGGGGAATAATTCTTTTTTTCTTTCCTCTCATAGTGGCTCGTTATTCTTTTAAGCTGTTTGTCGATACTCAGAAAAATCATTTGCAGCTTTTGCAAGCTCTAACTGCAGCACTGGATGCCAGAGATTCTTATACTGCTGGCCACTCTTCGCGGGTGGCTCAGCTTTCTTTGCAGATTGCTGAACGCCTTCGCCTTCCTTCCTCAAAAAGAGAAGCTTTACGGTACGCTGCTATTTTACATGATGTGGGTAAAATCGGTATTCAGGATTACATTCTAACTAAAGAGGGTGAATTATCAGAAGAAGAAAATTCGTTGGTGCGGGAACATTCAGAAATTGGCTATAAAATTTTGAAAGATGTAGATTTTTTACAAGAAGTGGCAAAAATTGTATTAGCTCATCATGAACGAATGGATGGTTCTGGATATCCTGAAGGAAAAAAAGGAAAAGAAATACCCATAGAGGCTCGCATTGTGGGAGCAGCTGATGTTTTTGATGCTTTGACTTCAGATCGCCCTTACCGCCCGGCTTATTCAGTGGAGGAGGCTTTGGAAATTATGGAAAAAGAAGAACAAGGGAGTTTTGACCCTAAGGTCCTTCGGGTTTTAAAAGAAATAGTAGAGGAAAATAAGAAGAAAAATGTTAGTTGATTTTATTGTAATAGGATTGGTGTGGGGATTTTTGAGAGGAGGGAAATTACGTAATCTTTCTCAAGTTAATTTCCCTTTTCTCTGGGTTATTATATTAGGTTTTGGGGTAGAGTTTTTGGCTCTGGGGGGATTGCAACCTTTTGTGGTTTTTAACCTAGCAGGAAGAGGTTTGGTCTTTTTGGGGGCTTTACTGAGTGCTCGTCTCTATGGTATGAAGTTAGCGTCTTTAGGGGCTTTTCTGAATTTTCTGGTTATGGCTCTCAATGGAGGAAAAATGCCGGTATCTTTGAAAATAGCTTCCTGGTTGGGTCTACAAGATTTAATAGAGCTTTTAGAAAATAATTATTATCCTGATTATGTTATTCTTTCTTCTTCCACGCTTTTGCCTTTTTTGGGAGATGTGTTGCCTTACTTTTCTTTGTTACTTCGCCGTTTTTTTGTAGCCAGTGTAGGAGATTACCTTTTAGGTGTAGGAGTAATGATTTTTTTAGCCTATCATTTGAGAAAGGAGACGGAAAAGATATGAAAAAAGTAAAAAAAGCGGTTATTCCTGTAGCAGGATTGGGGACTCGTCTTTTACCTGCTACTAAAACTCAACCCAAAGAAATGTTGCCCATTGTAGATAAGCCAGCGGTTCAGTATGTGGTAGAAGAAGCTGTGGCTTCGGGTATAGAAAGTATTTTATTTGTTACTGGAAGAGGAAAGAGAGCTATAGAGGATTACTTTGATTATTCAGTAGAATTAGAACAAGAGTTGGAGAGTCGGGGAAAAGAGGAATTATTGAAAGAAATAAAAAAGGTAGGAAACCTGGTTCCCATTTATTACGTGAGGCAGAAATCTCCTCGGGGTTTAGGCGATGCGGTTTATCAAGCTCGAGAATTTGTGGGAGAAGAACCCTTTGCCCTTCTTTTAGCTGACGATATTTTTGTTACTCCTACTCCTCTTTTGGGAGAAATTGTAAAACTCTATAACCAAAAACCGGCAGTTTACTTGACTGTTACTCCTGTTCCTCCTCAAGATGTTTCTGCCTGGGGAGTGATAAAAGGAGAGAAAATAACAAAAGCTCTTTATCGGGTAGAAGATTTAGTGGAGAAACCAGAAAAAGATAAAGCCCCTTCTTCTTTGGCTATTGTGGGGCGCTATATTTTACCCCCCTCTATTTTTGAGGTTATCGAGCATACCCAACCGGGAAGAGGGGGAGAAATTCAGCTTACCGATGCTATAAGAGCTCTTTTGGGCAAGGAAGAAATTTATGCTTTGGAACTCCAGGGTAAACATTTTGGGGTAGGGGATAAAATTGGTTATCTTAAGGCTAATATTGCTTTTGCTCTCCGGAGGAAAGATATGGGAGAAGAAATCAAGGCTTTTTTGCAAGAAATTCTACAAGAAGAAAAAGAATGAGGTGATGGTATTTTGCAGCTTACTTTTTTAGGAGCAACTCGAGAAGTTACTGGTTCTTGTTATCTTTTGAAAACTCAAGATAAAAGTTTTCTTGTGGATTGTGGTTTGGTGCAAGGTAGAGGAGAGGAAAGAAATTATCAGCCCTTTCCTTTTACTCCCGGAGATATGGATTTTATCCTTCTCACTCATGCGCATTTAGACCATTCTGGCAGGATACCTTTACTTTTTCGTAATGGTTTTCGAGGAAAAATTTATGCTACTCTCCCCACTATTGAACTCTCTCGCCTTTTGTGGCTGGATACAGTAAAAATTATGGAAGAAGAAAGCGAGAGAGTGAATCGTAAAAATGTCCGGCAGGGTAAGCCTCAGGTTCAACCTCTTTTTGGAGAGAAAGAAGTAGAGGGAGCCATGAATTTATTCGTACCGGTGGGTTATGATGAATTAATTAATGAGGGGGAAATAGAATTCGTTTTTCGCAATTCTGCTCATATTTTGGGAGGAGCGGCACTGGAGGTATGGGGAGAGGGAAGCAAAGTAGTTTTTTCTGGAGACTTAGGGCAATTTTATAGTGTAATGGAAGGTTCTCCTCCAGTAATAGAGAGAGCAGATTTTGTGGTAATAGAATCTACTTATGGTAATCGTAACCACCGAAGTTTAGAAGATACTCGTCGGGAATTTTCTGAAGCTATAAGTGGAGCTTTATCTAGAGGAGGAAAGGTTTTAATTCCCTCCTTTGTAGTAGACCGAGCTCAACGAGTGATTTATGAACTTTCTCTGTTACCGGAAAAAGTAAGGAATAAGTATCCGGTATTTTTTGATAGCCCTCTGGGAGCCAAAGTTACTGATGTTTATGAGCGTTACCGGAACCTTCTCTCTGGAGAAATTCAAAAACTCAACTGGGAAAAGAAATCTCCCTTTTCTTTACCTAACCTGCGTTATGTTTCCACTTCCGCAGAATCAAAAGCTATTAATAATATAAATCAAGCTATAGTTATTGCTGGAAGCGGAATGTGTACCGGAGGGAGGATTGTCCACCACTTAAAACATAACCTCTATAAGGAAAATACCACTCTTATCTTTGTAGGATTTCAGGCTCAAGGGACCTTGGGAAGAGCTTTAGTAGAAGGAGCTAAAAAAGTGCGGGTTCTGGGAGAAGAAATAGTAGTTAAAGCTCAAATATATACTATTAACGGTTTTTCTGTTCATGCCGACCAGGAAGACTTGTTTAAGTGGGTAGAATATTTTCAGGGTAGTCCTACTTTTTTGGTAACTCACGGAGAAGAAAGTATTGCTGAATCTTTTGCTCAGCTTTTAGGAGAGCGAGGGAAAGAAGTGATAGTTCCTTACCTTGGAGACACCATAGACTTGGGGAAAAAGAAAGTGTTTAGTGCCCCTCCTCCACCTCCTGGGGAGAATATTCTAGAAAAATTGGAGAGTAAAGTTTCTTCCCTGCAAAATATTTATCCTACCTTGGGAGAAGAAGAGAAAATTCTCTTGCGCTCCGCCTTGGTACTTTTAGAAGAGGTAGAAAAGAGGAAAGAGGAGAGCTTAGTTTAACCAGTGAACTCTCTAAGAATGGAATTAGAAGGAACGAAAGAGGGGTTAAGAGGCATAAAATGGTTGAGAAAAGCATAGAGGCGGTAAGCCTCTAAGTAGTGAGGGCTTTCTGGAGTAATAGCTCGCAGAAGAGGCTCAGCGTATTGTCTTAAAACGCTGAGTTCATATATTAAAGAAGAATTGAACATAATATCAGCACTTTCCTGGTAAGGAAAGATATATTTCTCTTCTCCTTCTCTCACTCGAGGCCAATCAGCAAATACTCCTTCTCCTCTGCTTCCCCGAAATTGACTATCTCTCACCAAACGACGAATTAAACGACAATCGGTGGTAGAAATGCGGTTGTGGTCATCAACATTTATTTGAGTTATGGCACTCACATAAATTTTAAATTTTTCTCCTCCAGGGATGTTTTCCCCTAATTGAGGATTGAGGGCGTGCAATCCTTCTACTATGATGATGCCATCGGGGGAGAGCCGAGTTTTGCTTCCCCGGGGTTCTCGAGAGCCGGTAATAAAATTGTAACGAGGGATTTCCACTTCCTCTCCTCGAATGAGGGCTTTTATTTGCTCTTCGAATAATTTTAAGTCTAAAGCTTCGGGTTTTTCATAATCCTCTTCGCTTATTTCTTCTCGGGAGAGGAAATAATCGTCTAAAGAGATAGTTATTGGTTTCCAGCCATTAACTCGGAGCTGGACATAGAGGCGGCGGGCAAAGGTGGTTTTACCCGAAGAAGAAGGTCCAGCAATTAAAACCAAATGCACCGTGCCTTTTTTCTGGGTGATTAAGTCGGCAATCTGGGCTATTTTTTTCTCCTGGAGCGCTTCAGCAATAGATATAATTTCTCTTCCTTCTCCTCGAGCAGTGGCTTCATTTAGCTCTCCGACGTTTTCAATAGCCAATATTTCTGCCCAATGCACTGCTTCCTGGAAAGTGGCAAAAAGTTTGGGACGAAAAGTATAAGTGGGAAGACGCTCTAAGTTTTCTCCAGTAGGAAGCTGAATTACAAACTGAGGAGGAACCAGGACAAAACCAAAGTTTTTAAGATATCCGGTGGAAGGAACCAGAGGTCCATAATAATGGTCGTAAAAATCTCTTAGTCTATAAACAGTAACTGCTGGAGTTCTCCAGTAGCGGAAAAACTTTACTAAGTCTTTTCTCCCTTGCTTTTGATAGATGGCAATGGCTTTTTCCCAATCTACCACTTCTCGGATAAAAGGGAAGTCTTCTTTTATAATTTTTCTCATTTCTTCCTCAATTTGCTCTAATTGTTGAGGGGATATACCTACTCCTTCTATTTCACAAATTAGTCCTTCTCCTAAAGAATAGAGAATTTTTAGTCGCCGGCCCGGAAAAATTTTTTCTACCGCATAGCTTAATACAAAAAGAAGGCTTCGCAAGTAAGTTCTTCTACCTTCGGGATGGAGAAAGTCAAAGAACTCTACTTTACCGTCTCTTTCTACTTCGGTGTTGAGGTCTACTATTTCTCCACCTAATTGGGCTGCCACAATTCTTTCCCAGGAAGGAAATAGCTTTTTCACTACCTCTTTAAGAGTTTCTTTCTGAGGGACAGATATTTTTTCTTTTTCCCAATAAAGATAACAGGTTTTTTTTGGCATTTGCCTCTTCCCTTTCTTAGTATTTTAGCCGAAAATAAGGAAGAGGTGAAGAGGTATGAGTTATTATTCTTATCATTTAGCTGTAAGTGAAGAAGAAGTACGAGGGATAAAATTAGCTCTTCTTCCCGGAGCACCAGAGCGATGCTGGAAAATTGCTTCTGCTTTTGGAAATGGTGAAGAATTAGCTTTTCATCGAGAATTTAAAACAGTAAAAGCAGAGAATGAAAGTGGTAAAATTTTAGTGGTTTCTACTGGTATCGGAGGGTCTTCTTTGAGTATAGCGGTAGAGGAGTTAGCCCAATTAGGAGTGAGAAATTTTTTACGGGTGGGAACTTGTGGAGCTATTCAAGAAGGGATTGCGGTAGGAGATTTAGTGATTAGCGAAGGAGCAGTGAGGATGGATGGTGCCTCTCCTCATTACGCTCCTCTTTCTTATCCTGCCTGTGCTCACTGGGAGATGGTAGGAGCTCTCAAAAAAGCTTGTGAGCTTTTGAAATATCGCTATCACTTAGGGATTACTTGTTCTTCGGCTACTTTTTATCCCGGCCAAGAAAGATATGATACTTTTAGCGGCTATGTAATTTCTTCTCTTCGGGGTAGTAGGGAAGAATGGAAAAAATTAGGGGTTTTGAATTACGAAATGGAAATAGCTACTCTTTTTACCGTAGCTCGAGTTTTAGGACTCCGCTCTGGAGCAATATGTGGGGTTTTGGTCAATAGAAACCAAAAGGAAGAAGTAGAAAGAGAAAAAATAGAAGAAATAGAAAACCGGCTTTCTCAAGTGGCAGCTAAGGCTGCTCAGTTGATTCTCTCCGGGGAGGAATAATTTTTCCTTTTCCAGCGGAAAGGTGAATTTTTTCATTTTTTTCTGGCTTTTTTAGCCGGGATAGACGCCATGCTGCATAAGAACATTAGATGAGGATGAAAACCTAATCCTCTCTCGGAGGGAGAGAAAAAAGCGATCTTGGATTCCTGATAGAAACATTCAGGAATGACAGAGGGCCATTGCGGTGACAAAAAAGAAAGAGGTTCACAAGGGGGAATTCTTTCCCCCTTGCACTGGGAGAGATGTATTTCCTCTCCCAGTGGTTTTTGCATTCTCTGTTTTTTGCCTTTATCTTGCGCCGCAGGCTGAGAGAAGCGTTCTCCTTCCTCGGTATCTTTTCCTTTTTATATTTTTTCGATTCTTTTCTGCTTGCACCGCAGGCTGTTTGTTTTTGTTTACGCCGTAGGTTGTCTGTTTTTTCTTCCTCAGTTAGTCTTTGTTCTTTTCTTTGTTTTATGTTTTTGGGGATTATTAGGGGGGAAATACCCCCCTAATTGCTGTTTACGGGATAGGGGAGAGGTTAAGAGAGGAGAAAAAGGAGTATGGATGTTTTCTGGTTTTTGGATTTCTTTCCGGGAATAAAAAGGTTTTAAACTTATTTAGCTCCTTAGTGGGAAGTTCTCTGTTAAGTTTAGCTTATCTTCAAATATTGTCTGAGAGTAAAGGACGTGATATTCTTTGGGGCAGCAGCCCTTGAGTATTATTTCTATTTTTGGTTTTTACTCTATGGATGATGGTAGCTAAGGAGAGTGATTGAATGGAAAGCTATGAAGATAAAGTAGTGTGTTCACTTGTGGAGGACACCAGAGTAATAGCGTATGTGGCTTCATCTACTTCTTTGGTGGAAGAGGCAAGAAATTTACATCATACCAGCCCCGTGGCTACTGCAGCTTTGGGAAGGGCACTGACTTTGGCGGGAATAATGGGCATCGAGCTTAAAGAAGGTCAGAAATTAACTTTACATATTCGCTGTTGGGGACCTTTAGAAAGTATACTGGTGCAAGCTAACTCTCAGGGAGAGATAAGAGGCTACGTTGCTCAGCCTTCAGTTTTTCTCCCTTCCCGGGAAGATAAAAAACTTAATGTAGAAGAAGCAGTGGGAAAAGGCTCTCAACTTTCAGTAATAAAAGATTTAGGAGTGGGAGAACCTTATGCTGGCTATATAGAAATGCCTCGAGGAGGAATTGCTTATGATTTGGCTTATTACTTTACTGCCTCTGAGCAACTTCCTTCGGCTTGCAGTGCTGGAGTTTATGTAGGGGAAAGAGGGGAAGCATTGTCGGCGGGGGGATTTATCATTCACACCCCTTCGGGCACTCCTAGTTATGTGATAGAAAAAATCGAAAATAACATTTCTCTACTTCCTCCTTTAAGTTCTCTTATTTGGGAGGGGAAAACCCCGGAGGAGATAACTCAGGAGCTCTTGGCTTCTTTACCTTACCGAATAGTGGGAGAAAAGAAATTGTGCTATCATTGCCAGTGTTCTCGAGAAAGAGCCCGTCGGACTTTGGTTTTACTGGGGAAAGAAGAATTAAAAGAATTGTTAGCACAAGAGGGAAGAGCAGAAGTTAGTTGTTCTTTCTGTAATCGAGTTTACCTTTTTGGAGATAAAGAGCTTAAAGAGTTGATAGAAAAAGGAAGTAAATAGGAGGTTTTGATTCTTGAAAGGAATTTTACGCGTTGATTATGAAGAAGAATTAAACGAAGAGCAGAAAAAAGTAGTTTTTGCTGGTGAAGGTCCGGTTTTAGTGATTGCTGGAGCGGGTAGCGGAAAAACTCGAACGGTTACTTATCGGGTAGCCAGATTAGTAGAAGAGGGGATAGACCCTTCTTCTATTCTTTTGGCTACTTTTACCAATAAAGCTGCCCGAGAAATGCTCCATCGGGTAGAATGTCTTTTAGGTATAAGTTTAGAGGATATGTGGGGAGGAACTTTCCACCATATTGGTAATCTCATACTCCGCCGGGAAGCGAAGAAAATAGGTTATGATAATAACTATACTATTATGGATCGAGAAGACCAAAAAGACCTTTTAGAAGCTACCATAGAAGAGATGGGGATAGACCGTCGTTCTCGTCGTTTCCCTAAAGGAGATGTGGTTGCCAATATCATCTCTTTGAGTCGCAATACTTTTATTTCCGTGGAAGATATTTTGCAAAAATTCTATCCCCAATTTTTTAACTGGATAGACCAGTTAAGTGCCCTTTTTGCTCTCTATCAGGAGAAAAAACGTCAGCTTTCTCTTATGGACTATGATGATTTGCTTTACTATACCTGGTTACTTTTGCGAGAAAATGAAAATACTTGCCGTAAATATGGAAATGCTTTTCATCATATTTTGGTAGATGAATATCAAGACACCAATCTCTTACAAGCTGAAATAATAGACCTCCTAGCTCAGGAGCACCATAATATTTTAGCAGTAGGCGACGATGCACAAAGTATTTATTCCTTTCGGGGAGCCAACTTCGCTAATATTATGCGTTTTCCTGAGCGATACCCTGATTGTCAGGTATTCAAATTAGAAACCAATTATCGAAGCACTGCTCCTATTTTAGACTTAGCTAATCAAGTAATTTCTTTTAACCGCCGCCAGTTTCCTAAGGTTTTGCACCCGATGAAAAAAGGAGGAGAAAAACCTGTAGTAGTGCCTCTGCGTGATGTTATGGAACAGGCCGAATTTGTAGCCTCTCAGATTTTAGAATTGCATAATGAAGGTCACGACCTCCGAGAAATTGCTGTCTTATATCGGGCTCATTATCATAGTATGGAAATTCAAATGGAACTTACTCGTCGAGGTATCCCTTTTGAAATTCGCTCTGGTCTGCGCTTTTTTGAACAAGCTCACATTAAAGATGTGGTAGCTTACCTTAAAGTAGTAGCTAATCCCCGAGATGAAATGGCCTGGAAAAGAGTGCTTAAACTTTATCCCGGAATTGGGAAAGCATCGGCAGAAAAAGTGTGGGGAGTTATTGTTTCTTCTCCTGATCCTCTTACTACTTTAGAAAGGGAGGAAATTATTTCTCTTCTTCCAGTCAATGCCCGAAGAAGCCTTATTTCTCTTAAAGATTTGCTCTTTCGCTTAGAAGACTTGGATTCCTCTCCTTCTGCTTTAATTCGAGAAGCGTTAGAGGGAGGTTATCGAGACTATTTAGTTACTCATTATCCCAATTACCAGGAGAGAGAAGAAGATTTAGAAGAGCTGGCTAACTTTGCTTTACGATATCAATCTTTAGACACCTTTTTAAGCGAGTTAGCTCTTTTGGGAGAAATGGAAGGAGAAAATGTGGTAAGAGGTGGAATAGAGGATGATAAAGTAGTTCTTTCTACCATTCATCAGGCTAAAGGTTTGGAGTGGGATTGTGTGTTTATGGTGTGGTTATGTGAGGGAGGTTTTCCTTCTCCTCGTAGTTTGGGAAAAGACGAAGACATTGAAGAAGAAAGGAGACTTTTCTATGTAGCGTGTACCAGGGCTCGAGAACATTTATTTTTGTGTTACCCTATTTTGGGAGAGAGAAACAGCGCTCGCTCTATGATTAGAAAGCCTTCTCGATTCTTACAAGAATTAGACCCTCGCTCGTATACCAAATGGCGAGGAGGAATGAAGAGATAATGCTCTCTCGGCGGGATTATCTCTTTAATTTTCTGGTAGATGCCCTGGATTACTCTTTTTTTACCTTAGGAATGTCTTTTGGCTCTACAATTACCTTGCTTCCTCTTTTGGCTCAGCGATTGGGGGCTAGCAATTTGGAAATTGGCCTCATTCCCGCCATTACTTACCTGGGGTGGTCGTTTCCCGCTCTATGGGGGGCGAAAGTTTCTGGTGGGTTAGAAAGAAAACTTCCTTTTATTCTTCGATTTACCCTTTTAGAGCGTCTTCCTTATCTGGGAATGGCGCTTTTGGCTTTTTTTCTCATCCCTTATTATCCTTCTTTGTCACTTTATATATTGCTCGTTTTGCTGGGGGTTTCTTCCTTTGCTATGGGATTTCTCGGCCCTATATGGACAGAGATGATTGGAAAGGTCATCCATCGCAGTCGTTGGGGGCTCTACTTTGCCTGTGGTAATGGTTTAGGAGCTTTAATGGGTATGTGGGGTTCTACTTTAGCCGAGCGGCTAATTAAAGTTTACCCTTTCCCTTCCAATTTTGGTTATTGTTTCTTGTTAGCTTCTTTATCTATGGGAGTTTCCTATTTTTTCTTGGCTCTTACTCGAGAAGAAAAAGAGCCAGCTACTTCTTCTTGGAGACAAGAATTTCTTTCTTCTTTTTCCCGAATAATCAAGAAAGATACCAACTTTTTGAACTTTTTGCTGGCTCGTATGTTTTTGGCTTTGGGAATAATGGGAGGAGCTTTTTATACTGTTTATGTCCTAAAAAGATTTCAGATTCCCGATGCTTTAGTAGCTCGCTATAATGCTGTTTTCCTCGTTTCTCAGGCTTTGAGTAACTTTATCTGGGGTCCTTTGGGAGATAAAAAAGGGCATAAGCTGGTCGTGCTTTTAGGAGCTACATCTATAGTTTTGAGCAATTTACTGGCTCTTTTTTCTCCCAGCTTTCAATGGTTTTTCCTGAGCTTTACTCTTTTGGGCTTTAATTATAGTGCTATATCAGTGGGGGGAACGGCTATCGTTCTTGATTTTGCCCCTCGAGAAGAGCGAGGATTATATGTGGGGTGGAGTAGTTTTTTAAGTAATTTTCCTTCTTTTTTCTCTCCTCTTTTAGGGGGAAAGATTGCCGATTGGTTTGGCTATCATTGGGTTTTTTGGTTAGCTCTGGGGTTAAATATGGTAGGATTACTCTGGATTCTATGGGGAGTGAAAGAGCCCCGAGCTTTTACTAATTTTGAGGAAATATGAATAAATATTTAATGGTTCAAGGAACCAGTTCAGGAGTGGGTAAAAGTGTAATAGTGGCAGGCCTGGTGAGACTTTTTGCCCGACGGGGGATAAAAGTGGCTCCGTTTAAAGCTCAAAATATGTCTTGCAACTCTGGATTTACTGAGGAAAGAGAAGAGATGGCTATAGCTCAAATTCTCCAAGCTCACGCCGCTTTTCAAAAACCTGATATCCGGATGAATCCTATTCTCTTGAAGCCTCAGGGAGGAGGCAATAGTGAGTTGATAGTGAGAGGGAAGTCCTGGGGAGTAAAAGATATCTCTTCCTATTATCAGGATAGAGAAGTTTTGTGGGAAGTAGTTAAGGAGAGTATCGCATCTCTATCATTGGAATATGACCTTCTTATTTTAGAAGGAGCAGGAAGTCCGGCAGAGATAAACTTACGGGGAAAAGATATAGTTAATGTAAAAGTAGCTCTCTACCTTCAGTCTCCAGTTACAGTGGTAGGGGATATAGAAAGAGGAGGGGTTTTCGCTTCTTTATACGGGACCTGGGCTCTGGCGAAAGAAGAAAGAGAGTTAATACGAGCTTTTATTATCAATAAATTTCGAGGAGATGCAGAGATTTTAAGGCCTGGTTTACAGGAAATAGAAGACCTCACTAAAGTTCCAGTAGTAGGAATTTTACCCTATGTTTCTCTATCTTTAGTAGAAGAAGATAGTCTCTCGGAGAAACTGAGCGGTAAAGTCCACTCTTCCTACTCGAAGGAAGATTTTTCTTGGGAAGAAATAGACCGGGAGTTAGATAGATGGAGTCAAATCTTAGAAGAACACTTAGATGTTAGGAAAATAGAGGAAATGATTGGTTGGTGATAAAAACTGGTTTGACGGTTTTTTATTTAGGCTGGTGTTACGGACATAAGCTGAAAGGCTTTATAAAAAGCAGTTGGTTATGTTCATAAATTGTAGTTAGCCGCAAGATCCATTGTAATTAACCACCATTATGATCTTCCCTATTAGGTAAAAAGAGAATTCGGAGCAATTACACTGGGGAAATAACAAACCTAACGTGTCTACGGCACCTTCTCCTCCCGTTATCGTGAGGGAGGTCGTGGCTCAACGTGGGTATCTTGTTTTTGAGTTTTTGACTTCCAATGCAATTTACTTTTTAAAGATTTAGCAGCTTTGATAGATTTTGTGGGAACTATGTTATAGAGCGACCCGCAGGTCGCTCTATAAATAAAATTTTGTCCAGCTTACGGCCTGAAATTAGATTTATAAATCTTCTGGCTTTATAGAATAAGCAGGAGGCATCTCTGGTGTAAAAGCCATATATGGTGGCACTGGGAAGACGGAAAAACCTCCTTTGGCTGTAAACTCTAGATTGTCCACAAGTTTATCACGGAAAAGGGCATAGGGTGCTGCATAGACAAGTTCATGTTGCTGTGTGCCACCAAAGATTCTATCGCCAGCACAGGGGAAACCTACAGTAGGTTTGCCAGTGCCTTTGGCAAATCCTATAGCAGAGCACATAGCTCCTTCAGCTACTGTATCAGCTGTGGTTTTTTCTCCGGCATCATAAGCGTTGGCATGGATGAAGCGCATCATCTGAGCAGGATTGCCGTAGACTACCACTACATCAGGTTCCTCGGTGAAGCTTTCCAACGGGGAGATAAATACTCCAGCATATTTCTTGCCGTCGTCTCCCAATCTATATACGTTGGCCATAAATTTTTTCGCTGCTTCTTGATCTTTGCAATAAGCACCTACAGCAGCCTTTCCTGATAGTATGGCTTTGGGTGTCTGAATAAGGCCCAAACACGCTGCTCCAAAAGCACATACCATTTTCTCTGGAACACCACTATGACCCATCTTCTGATAGCGAGCCATGCATACTAACTGGCACACATTAAGTTTGAAGGGAAGAGGATTTTTAGGCAAATCTTCTTCTCGGGTGTAGAACTTTACCCCCACTGGAAATGTATCCAGCCTCAACAGTTGGTCTAATTTCTGAGATATTTCTTTTGGTTCCATGAAAAACACCTCCTCTAATTGCTTCTTAAAAGTATTTTATAATAACTCATTCATTTTATCAGAGTAGATTGCACTCAACAATATAACGTATTTACACCCTAAAAAATACCCCTTTGAGGCTAACATTTATGATTTTATCTAAGGTAAACCATATTGTCAGCGATATTTGAGGCTGTTTGACAAATTTTTATTGACAGTATATAATGTTAATGAAAACCATTTTCATTAAGAGAGGTTTTAAGTATGCCGAGATGTAGAAGAGGAGGGCCACCCTGGTGGGAGCCCAGGTTTCAAGAAGCTGGTTTTCGGCTAACTATGCCCAGACAAGCAATATTAGAAGTGCTCAGCAATACTGAAGAGCATTTAAGCGCAGAAGAGATATATTTAGCAGTTCATAAAATTTATCCTAACGTTGGGCTTACTACGGTTTACCGGACTTTAGAGTTATTGGTGGATATGGGATTGGTGTTTAAATTTGATTTTGGAGACAAAAGAGCAAGATATGAGTTATCTCAAGGGCCGACGAGCAAAAAACATCACCATCATCTGGTATGTACCAATTGTGGCCGAATAATAGATTATACTGATTTTATTGATGAAGAGAAAGAGCTGCTCCGGCGAACAGAAGCGGGACTTTCCAAAAAATACAATTTCAAAATTACCAATCATCTTATTCAATTTTATGGCTTGTGCGAGGAGTGTCAGGGATAGCTTAAAAATTTTTTTAATAATAAATGAAAATGGTTTTCAATATTAAAAAGGGAGGTGTTTCAAATGCCAGGTGGCGATAGAACTGGTCCTTGGGGATTAGGTCCAATGACTGGAAGGGCTGCTGGTTATTGTGCAGGTTATTCGGTTCCCGGCTGTATGAACCCCATTCCTGGCCGAGGATGGGGTCGGGGTTACTTTGGCCGAGGTCGGGGTTGGAGGAACTGGTATTGGGCTACCGGTCTTCCCGGTTGGGCGAGAGCTGGTTACGGTTATCCTGCTTTTGGGAGTAGAGTATACCCTTATTCCTATGCTCCAGCTCCTGAGGAAGAAGCTGAAGCCCTAAGACAGCAGGCTGAATTATTGAAGCAAACCTTGGAAGATATTCAAAATCGAATTAGCGCTTTGGAAAAAGCCGAAGCTCAGAAAGAAGCATAAAGAAAAGGAGAGAGATAAGGATCTTCGGTTGCTTTTCTTGTCTCTCTCCTCACCAAAAAGGAGTGATATTATGAAGATAGCTATCTCTACTGAAGGAAATTCAGTTTCTCCCCATTTCGGCAGGTGTCCGTTTTTTACCATTATAGACTTAGAAGATGGGAAGATAATCAAAAAAGAAACGGTGGCAAATCCGGGGCACGAGCCGGGTTTTATTCCTCAATTTTTGCACGAGTTAGGGGTAGAGTGCATAATCGCTGGAGGCGCAGGAAAAAGAGCGTTTAGCCTTTTCCAGGAGTTCGGAATTCAGGCTATTTTAGGAGTAACTGGCAGTGTGGATGAGGTAATAGAAAAACTAAAAGATGGCAGTCTGGAAGGTGGAGAGAGTTTATGCAAGCCGGGTTTGGGTAAAGGCCATGATCAAGACCAGACAGAGTGTGACCACCACTCGAATTGAAAACCAGAAAGGAGTTAAAGATGAAAGTTGGTATAACTGCCAAGGGGTCTAGTTTAGATTCTGAAGTAGACCCCCGGTTTGGAAGATGTGGGTATTTTATTATAGTAGACTCAGACAGTCTTGAGTTTGAGGTCATCGAAAATTTCAGTGTTGAGGCTGCAAGTGGAGCGGGGGTTCAGTCTGGTCAATTGGTAGCAACCAAAGGAGTGGAAGCGATTTTGACCGGAAATATTGGTCCTAATGCTTTTCAGGTGTTACAAGCAGCAGGAATAAAAGTGATAACTGGAGTTTCAGGTAAAGTGAGAGAAGCCATAGAGAAATATAAAAGAGGTGAATTAAAGTCGGTGGAGAGCTCAAATGTTAATTCTAAATTTGGCGTATCAGAAAAAGAAATGAGGAGGTGAGCTATAGTGCCACAAAGAAGAGGCTTTGGTCAAGGAATTGGCCAAGGACAAAATAGAGGTTTAGGAAGAATGGGAGGTAACCGCCCAGGTGCGGGAGCGGATGGAAATTGTGTTTGCCCGAACTGTGGGACTAAAGTTCCTCATCAAAGAGGAGTACCTTGTTATTCTCTGGCTTGTCCTCAATGTGGGGCAAAGATGATTAGAGAATGATAGTATCGGTAGCCAGTGGAAAAGGTGGGACGGGAAAAACCACTGTAGCAGTTAGTCTGGCTCTTTCTATCTCGGAAGAAGAAGTTCAATTTCTGGATTGTGATGTAGAAGAGCCCAACGCGGGTATTTTTTTGAAGCCTCGGATCAAAGAGGTGGTGCCAGTTTCTATCCCGGTTCCCAGGATAGACCAGGAGAAATGCGATTTTTGTGGTAGGTGTACCGAGGTTTGTGCTTATCACGCCTTAGCAATGCTTCCCAAAAAAGTGCTGGTTTTTCCTCACCTCTGCCATGGTTGTGGTGGTTGTAGCCTGTTGTGCCCTCGAGGGGCGATTACCGAAGTGGGCCGAGAAATAGGAACGATGGAGATTGGCCGCTCAGGCGATATAGAGTTTATCCAAGGTAGGCTAAACGTGGGAGAAGCGATGCCCACCCCCCTCATTAGGGCAGTTAAAGAAAGAGCCAGAAAGAGTATGAATTCCACTACCCTAACCATAGTTGATGCTCCTCCCGGAACTTCCTGTCCGGTTATCGAAGCGGTGAAAGACAGCGATTTTTGTATTTTAGTCACTGAACCTACTCCTTTTGGCTTAAATGACTTAGCTCTGGCAGTAGAAGTGCTGAGAAAGTTGGGAATCCCCCTTGGAGTGGTGATAAATCGCTCAGGGATGGGAAATGATAAAGTCGATTTTTATTGCCAGGAAAACCACATTCCTATTTTATTACGGATACCATTTGATAGGGAAATTGCTGTTTTATACTCTCAGGGTATACCTATAGTGCAGAGAAAAAAGGAATATATGGAAAGGTTTCGATGGATGATGAATCGTATACAGGAGTCATTGTTGATATGAAACAAATTCTGGTAATTAGCGGAAAAGGTGGAACAGGAAAAACTGTTTTAACTTCATCTTTGGCGGTTTTGGCCAAAGGAGCAGTTCTGGCTGATTGTGATGTGGATGCAGCTGACTTACATCTTTTGTTGCACCCGGTGGTAAAGGAGGTTCAAGACTTTTGGAGTGGGCAGAAAGCGGCAATTGATGATGAGCAGTGCATCAATTGTGGTCGTTGTCTCTCTCTTTGTAGATTTGAAGCCGTTAAGACTCTAAAAAATCAAAATGGTAGCTTAAAAAAATTAGCGATTGACCCTGTTGCTTGTGAAGGATGTCGAGTTTGCTATTATACCTGCCCGGTGGATGCTATCCGGATGGAAGACAGACTTTCGGGGCAGCTATTTATTTCTGAGACTAAGTATGGTCCAATGGTGCACGCTAAGCTGGGAATAGCTGAAGAGAACTCGGGTAAATTGATTACCTTGGTGAAACAAAAGGCGCAGGAAATAGCCGAAGCGGAGGGAAAAACCTGGCTTATCATTGATGGTCCACCCGGAATAGGGTGTCCGGTAATCGCTGCCTTAGCTCGAGTAGATTTAGCGTTGATAGTGACCGAACCTACTTTGTCAGGTATTCACGATATGGAAAGAGTAGTGGATTTAGCTGCTCACTTTGGAGTAACCACCAAAGTGGTTATAAATAAGTGCGATATTAATTGGAATAATACCCAGGCGATAGAGGAGATTTGCCAAAAAAGGGGAATAGAGGTGATAGGACGCTTACCTTTCTCGGAGGAAGTAGTGCGGTCTTTGATTTTGGGAATACCAGTGGTAGAATTTTCGCAAGGAGAGATAGCTGAAGAAATAACTGCATTGTGGAGGAAAATTGAAGCTATCTTCCAAGAGGAGGGGGTAGCCTTGGGTGATAAAAAAGAAGAAAGACTTTAGATATATCTACGGTCCGGTAGCTTCCTGGAGACTGGGAGCTTCCTTGGGGATAGACCTTATTTCTCAGAAAGAGAAGGTATGCAATTTTGATTGTGTTTATTGCCAATTGGGTAAAACTTTGGTCTTTCCTCAACAGCAGAAAACCTATGTTCCCACAGAGGCAATAATAGCAGAGCTTAAATCTCTGCCGGAAGTTCAATTGAATTATATTACTTTTTCCGGTCGGGGTGAACCTACTTTAGCTGAAAATTTGGGCCAGGCAATTAAGGCAGTAAAAGAGGTTCGTTCTGAGCCCGTGGCAGTTTTAACCAATTCATCTCTTATGAGCTATCCTGAAGTTAGAGAGGATTTATCCGGGGCAGATCTGGTAGTAGCCAAGTTAGATGCTTATTCTTCAGATTCTCTTTCGAAAATCAATCGCCCTCAGCCGGGGATAGAGTTCGACCTCGTAGTAGAAGGAATAAGGCAATTTCGAGCAAACAGTAATACTCGGCTGGCTCTCCAGATTATGTTTATAGAAGAGAACAAAAATCGGCCGGAAGAGTTTTGGCCCCTCCTCGATTATATCCAGCCGGATGAGGTTCAAATTAACACCCCCCTGCGCCATAGTCCCATACCGCCTCTCTCCCCCGAGGATATTTTCCAGATAAAAAAGTATTTTTCTGCTTATAACGAGCATCTTCCTGAGGAGGGGAAAATAAATCTGGTTTCGGTTTATGATGCTAAACCAAAAGAGGTCTTCCCTATTAGTGATGAGAGTACCCTCAAAAGAAGAGGGAAAGTATAAAAATAACCAAGGAAAGAGAGGGATTTTTTATGGGGTGGGGTTTAGCGAAAATTTTAGCAATAACCACCTTAGGACTGTGGGGAGTGGAGGCAAAACAGCCTGCTTTATTAGTCGAAGAAAAGGTAGAAGAGGCAGAACCAGTAGAAGTAAAAATCACTGTTATCTATGATAACTATTCGTTAGTTGAGGGTCTTGAAACAGAGTGGGGTTTTTCTTGCCTGATTGAAGGTCTGGAGAAAACTATTCTTTTTGATACCGGTGGAAGAGGCGACCTGTTACTGGAAAATATGAAGAAGCTAAATATTAATCCCCGGGAAATAGATATAGTTTTTATCTCTCATGACCACTGGGACCACACCGGTGGCTTATTATCTTTTCTTCAAGAAAATCCTCAGGTAGAAGTCTGGTTGTTAGACTCCTTTTCACCGAATCTGAAAAATGAGGTCACAAGAAGTGGTGCTATCTTAAGGGAAATTAAAGGACCAAGCCCGGTTTGCCCGGGAGCCTATTCTACCGGCACTCTCGGTAGCGCAATCAAAGAGCAATCACTGGTTATTGAAAGTAAAGAAGGGTTAGTACTGGTAACCGGTTGTGCTCATCCGGGGGTGTTAGATATCATTCGGTCGGTTAAATCTTCCTCTAACCAGGATATCTATCTGGTTATGGGCGGTTTTCACCTGCTTGATCTATCTCCGGAGGAATTACAAGAAATTGCTGATAGATTTAAGGAATCAGGAGTGAAAAAGGTAGGGCCATCTCACTGTAGTGGCGACCTTTGCCGAAAATGTTTCGCTCAAGAGTATGGAAAAGATTGGATAGAGGTGGGAGTGGGTAAAACTATCAGCTTTCCTTTGAAGTTAAAACCTTAAACTTATTTTTAGGATAAATGTGAACTGTAGTTGATTATTTCTTGTTTTCCTATCCTGTAAACGGCAATAACTATAAGGGGGCAAGCCCCCTTATAACCCCCCAAAAAAGATAAAAAATAAATACTAACCGAGGAAGAAAAAGCAGACAGCCTACGGCGTAAACAGAAAAAACAAAAAATAAAAGACAAAAGAAAAAAACACCGAGGGGAAATAATCCCGGCAATAGGGGGTAAACCCCCAAAAGCAAAAACCCACCGAGGAAGAAAGAACGTCTTCCTCGGTGCAAGGGGGAAAGAGTTCTCCCTTGCCAACCCCTTTCTTTTTGCCAGTGCAATAACCTTTTGTTACTCCTGAATGCCTCTATCAACTATGAGAGGGCTTTGCCCCCCCTATAACCCCGAATTATAAAGGGGAGTGCCCCTTTATAATCCCCTAAAAACAAAAGGAAGAAGCAAAAAATTAAAAACTGAAAAGACAAGGACTGCTGAGGAAGAAAAAACATACAGCCTACGGCGTAAACAGAAAAGAATCGAAAAAATATAAAAAGGAAAAGACACCGAGGAAGATGCTTTTCCTTCCTCGGTACAAGGGGGAATTCTTTCCCCCTTGTGAACCCCTTTCTTTCCTGACTTTGACAGCTATAAATTAAAAACATTGATATATCAAGGGATTAGGTACTCCTTTTTTGTTTACTCCACTACAGTTTGATTTCATGCTTCTTCCTCCTCATAGAGGTTATTCTAGTATAACTTATCATCTAACCTCTATACTCAGAGTGTGTCTTACCTTTATGGGTCTCATGATAATATAAAGACCGACCTTTCTGACAGAAAAAATACGTGTTACCAGAGAAAGGTAATTATCCCAGAGAACAGCCTGATACAGGCTGATTTCTGGCATTCATAGCGCAAGTTGGGTTAATATAGTAGAGATGGATTTGATTTCCTACTCTATGCGAAAACGGGTGCTGTACTAGTGAAAAATTATTATCCAGTAAAGTCTTGTATTACTAACTAGATTTTTGGGAGTGGGAGAAGCAAGAAACTCTGCTTTATCTTTTCCAATTCCTTCCTGCCTGGAAGAAAGCATCGATATTCTCTAATGGTACATCTTGAGGCAAATCACAACCGGTGCTCAAGATAAAAGGAGGGAAATCTCTCATACTGTCTAAAAGATTCCAAGTCTCATCATAAATTTCTTGAGGCGAACCAAACAACATTTTAACCGGGCTTATGTTTCCGATGAGAAGGGTATTTTCGCCCACTACTTGAGATGCTTTTTTCATATTTACTAGACTATCTAGACTTAAACCTGCTACTCCTGAATGCACCATCTCTTTTAGAAGGTGGGAAGTGTCGCCACATACATGGAGAGTAATCTCTACGTCATCCATAATTCCTACTAATTCCCGGTAAAAACGAGAAGCAGTTTGCCGAAATTGTTGCGGACCAAAAATTACTGCAGTAGGGTCTAAAATCATAATTGACTCTGCTCCGTTTTCTCGTAAAGCCTGAGCATATCTCATAATTACCTGATGGGAAAATTCTAAAACTTCTTCTAGGAAATCTGGTTCTATGATGCTTTTGATTGCTAACTCGTTAGCTCCCATTAGTAAACCTGATAAAGTCAAAGGACCTATAACATAAGCTCCCACTGGACAAGGAAAGGCAGCTCGCATATGCTTTAATGTTTCTAAATAAATGATAATTCTTCCATCGCCTAAGATATCAATTTTACGAAATTTATCCAAGTCGTTTTTACTTTTCACCAAATGAGCTTCTACTGAGGGGGTTTCTTCCAAAGGAAAACGTACTGGTAATCCTAGAGCACTGGCTTCTACTGATAAGTCCATAAGGAAAAACATAGCATCGGGGCAAAAACGGTCATAAAGACGACTTAGAGAACTAAATTGTACTAAGTGATTAAATTGGTTTTGCTTGATAGTAGTTCCAGTAAAGTGAAGACCACAATATCCAAAGAGAGGAACAATGGCACGTCTTCCTTCTTCGTAAAAACGGAGAGCTAAGTCATATAAAGAACTGGATTCCTTTTTCATCTCCACACCATCCCAACTTATATAAATCATTTAATTATTGTGCTCATTTTAATCTCTTCTTTTCTCTCAGTCAAGATAGTAAACTAAAAATCTCAGGTTGAATTGGTGAAATTGTAGAAGTTGTCAAGCCACTTTTGTGTTTCCTATAAGTGTTATTGTGAGTGCTGAGCCTTGTTTTTCTGGCAAATAATGGATATAAAAAATCATAAATATAAAATAAAATCTTTTAATAAAGTTTATTACTCTAAAAAACTCACCATAGCTGAATATCTCAATAATGGGGGAGAGTTTATTCTTCCATTGTTTGGATTCTATAAAACCATTCAGTAATGGACTGAGGCAAGGGAGAAAAAATACTTCTACCATGAGTTGACACTATCCCTCGAGGGCTTGCTCCTTGTGTTTTATAGTGGCGATGAGTTAAAATAGTTAAAGTTTTTATAGTGAGGTAATATATGATTCCCTTTAACCGCCGTTATACCAGGAATTTTCGTCGAGTGCGAGAAATTATCAAAGTTTTTCGCAAGTATGGTTTTTTATATCTTTTCCGCCGTTCTCACTTTCCCGAACAGCTTACTCTTCCCTTTTTCCAAAAAGAGACTGCTAAACGTACTCCTCAGGAGAACTTGCGTTTAGCTTTCGAAGAACTGGGAACCACTTTTATAAAATTGGGGCAAATTTTAAGCACTCGTCTAGACCTTTTACCTGAAGAGTATTGCCGAGAATTGAGAAAATTGCAAGACCAAACTTCTCCGGTCAGTTTTGTCGAAATCAAGGAAGTGGTGGAGAGAGAACTTAGAAAACCCTTAGGAGAAATTTTTGTAGAATTTGACTCTGTTCCTCTGGCTTCTGCTTCTATAGCTCAGGTGCACCGAGCGGTTCTGAGAGATGGGAATAAAGTAGCGGTAAAGGTTCAAAAACCAGGAGTAGAGGAAAAAGTTATTTCTGATTTGGAAATTCTCTTTTATTTAGCCAATTTGGCTGATCGGGTAACTTCTTTTGCTCCTTTAACTTTTTCGGAAATGGTTACCGAGTTCCAGAAGAGCTTGATGAGAGAAATAGACTTTTTATATGAGGCAGTGAATGCTCGCCGGTTTCGAGAAAATTTTTCCGATTTTGAAGGAGTTTACATCCCTCAGGTTTTTGATGAATATACTACTACCCGGGTTCTGACTCTAGAATTAATTGAAGGCTTTAACCTTTCTCAGATGGCAGATAGAGGACAGCTAAAAGTCGATGGCCCTTTTTTGGCTCGTCGAGGAGCAGAAGCAGTGCTCAAAATGATTTTTGAAGATGGTTTTTTTCATGCTGACCCTCATCCTGGTAATATAATGATTAGAGAAGGAAGTGGAGAGCTAGTTTTTTTGGACTTTGGAATAGTAGGGACAGTGGATGAGAGAACTAGAGAAAATATGATAGGGATGCTGCTCGCTGTATTGCGGAAAGACACTGAAAGAGTAGTAGATATTTTAGAAGAAGAATTTTTGCTCTCTCCGGTTAAATCCCCTCTTGCTCTCCGAGTGGATCTCCATGAGATTTTAGAACGGTATGTGACGGCAAACTTAAAGGAAATGAACATTTCCAGTCTGATTAACGATTTTTTTTATCTTCTCCGCAAACATGATTTGCGTTTCCCTCCTCATCTTTCCTCATTGATGAGAGCTCTTATGGTGGTAGAGGGAACAGGAATGATGCTTGACCCTCATTTTACTGTAGTTCCTTATCTGGAGAAGAGCTTAGAGCGAGCTTTTGCTCAGCGTTTCCAATGGGAGAGGCTGTCGGGGAAATTTAGTGGTTATCTTTCTGATTGGCAAAAATTACTGGTTGATTTTCCGGATAAAACTCAGGAATTATTAGAGCAAGCATCGAAGGGAAGAATTCGTTTCCAGATGGAAAGTGAAGACTTGAGAAGTTTAAATCGTCGTTTGGACCGGGTGAGCAACCGTCTCTCTCTTTCAGTTATTTTGGGGTCTTTGCTCATTGGCTCTTCCTTGATTTATATCAGCTCTCCCCGGACCGGGGCTATGGGTATTCTAGGAATTTTAGGTTTTGGAATAGCTGCTCTATTGGGTATATTTTTAGTAATAGAAATGTTAAGAAGTAGGTAAAGGGAAGAAAGTTTTTCTCGAATGAGGGAGGAGGAAAATTGGTGAAAAAAGTATTCTTTGTTTTTCTTTTGGCTGGATTGTTCTTGGTGCTTTTTAATTCTTTTTCCTGGGCTCATTGGGTAATAGAAGGAGAAGGTAAATGGCAAGGAGAGGCTTATCAGTTTTCCTGGGAAAAAGAGGAAGAAAAAATGGCGCTTTCCTTACAGCAAGGAGAAAAAAGTATCCTCCGAGTGGGAGTAGATTTTACTAAACCTCAGCTCTCTCTAATAGATGATTTAAACCTTACCTTCTCTACTTTAGAAGACAAAGGTGGTATTGCTCTTACCTTTCTCTTTGCTTTATCTACTGTTTTGGGAGTGAAAGAAGAATGGCTCTTTTCCCCAACTCTTGCTTTTTTCCTTCTCCCTGATTTTCTGGATTTTCCTCCTTTTGGAAATTGTTCCCCCTTTCGGGTTAATGATGAACCCACAGGATGGTACTTTAAAGAAGGAATTCATCCCACCATAGGGGAGATGGTAGGAGATTTGGTAAAAGTTTTGGAAGAAAAAGACTTGTTTCTTCCTTTCTGGAGGGAAATAGTAAAAGTTAATGGACTTATTATAGCAAAAAAAGAAAACGAAGATTTGGTTTTGCGCCTTTATAAGGTAGGAGAAAAAGATACACCTCTTGTGCTTCCTCAAGAAGGGGATAATTATCGTAAACTTTCTTGGATAGAATTTTTATCCCCCTGGGAAGTGACTCTAGAATAAAGAGGTGAAGCACGAGAAAATTACTGTTTTTTATCACTTTAGGCTTGACCTTTTTGACCTTTGTTTTTCCTGTTAAATTAAGTTTTCCTTCTTACCTGTCTTTTCAGGCCGGGGGAGAGGAAAAAGTTGAAGAGGTACAATCTTTTACCTTGTGGGGTTTTCCTTCCTGGTTTCGTGGAGCTAAAGTGGTGGTAGAAGATAAAGAGCTAGTCCTGGTAACTAAAAAAGGAGAGGAAATTGTTTTTCAACCCCGGCGATTAGAAGGGAAAACCTCAGTGCTGGTGGGGGTGTTTCCGGTGTGGAAAGAAGTAGAAATAGAGGTTTTTCCCAACTCAAAAGATAGAGATGAAGATGGTTTTCCCGATATGGTGGAATTGAACACCGAGAGCGAGCGAGATGCTTTTCGAGAGTTTTTTGTTGAAGTAGCTCGTTTACAAATCGATTCTCCTCATCCCCAATTTAAGGAAAAAGATTGTGGGGGATTAGCTCGCTTTGCCTATCGAGAAAGCCTAAAAAGAGATGATATCCTTCCTTATAGTTATCCTCGAGTTCCCTTGCTGGGGATTAATATTTTTCGAATTGAACCCGGGGGTTTCAATCCTGAGAAAATAACAGAAGATTTTTCAGTTTTTGCCTCTTCTTTTTATCTTCTAGCTTATAATGTGGTATCACTGGGAAAAGGAGAAGGAAAGGCAAAATCAGGAGACCTCCTCTTTTTTTTCCAACCTACCTCTTTTTCTTATCCTTACCACATTATGATTTATGAAGGGGAAGGAAAAGTAGTTTATCATACTGGTCCCATAGGAGAAGGAGAGGGAGTGAGAGAAACCACTCTTGCTTCTCTCCGGAAACATCCTGATAAAAACTGGCATCCTACGAGGGATAACCCCAATTTTTTAGGGTTTTTCCGGTGGAAAATTTTAGATTAAAGGGGGAGAAAGATGAAAAAAGGGGAAATTATTTTTTGCTGGCTGGTAATTTTCTTACTCCTTTTAGGAGGAGAAGCTTTGGCCCAGGGGGAAATATATCTCAGTGTTCCAGCTCATATCTACCCCGGGGAAATGATAAAAGTTAATATTAGTGGTCAAGAAATAAAAGGAGCGCAGTGCTCTCTTTATCTTATTAAAGATCCCGAAGAATATATTCAGAACGTAAAGAAGGAATCTTTCTTTCAAGTGGATAGCTGGCAACCTAACCGTCCTCTGGAAAAAGAAGAAGAGTGGCAGAATACTAAATATTCTTTCTTTCAGGCAGTGCGAAAACTTGCTTCTCGAGTGCTCCCTGCCTCGGTGAAAAAATTCTTGCGCGAACTATTTGATATCCAGGGGCCTTTACCTCGTCGTCCCATTACTATTACTTCTTCTGATTTTCGCCGAGGGACTGATGAATTAAAAACTTTCTGGGTAGATTTACCTCCCGAGCAAGATTCTACTTTTTTCTGGAAGGAAGTAGAAATCAATCCTTTGCCCCCGGGGTATACTTATTTACTGCTCAGGGAGGAGAAAAAGAAGCTCGAGTTATCTTCAGTGTGACCCATCTATCCTGTCTTTCCCGCCAGGATGAGAAGAAAGGGGTTATTTTGGTGCAGGACTTAAAAACTGGTATTCCCCAACAAGGAGTACAGGTTAAAATCTGGCAGGGTAAGGAAAAGGAGGAAGGATTTACTGATAGTGAGGGACTTTATTCCTGGGAGAAAAAGTGGAAAGAAGAGGAAGAAGCAGTTATTCTGGTGGAGAAAGACAAAGAATTTGCTTTTCTTAATTTCTATCCTTATTACTGGGAAGAGGGAAACCTAAAGGCTTTTATCTACTCGGAACGTCCTCTGTATAAACCGGGACAAACTGTTTTAGGGAAAGCTATTTTACGGGAGGCAAACCCTGATAAATATGTTGTTCCTCCTCGGGGAGAAAAAGTGGAAGTAGCTTTAGTGGATTATCGAGATAATGAATATGGAAAGACAGAGCTTTCTTCCAATTCTGAAGGCAGTGTGAACTTTTCCTTTTCTCTTCCCCCCAAAATTGAAGAAGGAGATTTTTTAATCCGGCTGCGGTGGCGAGATAGAGAATTTTATCAATTGATTTCCATTGAAAACTATGAAAAACCATCTTTTACCGTCCGATTGACGCCGGAGAAACCAGTTTATGCCAAAGGAGAAGAAGTCTGTTTTTCAGTAAAAGGAGAATATTACTCACAGCGCCCTCTGGAGGGAGGTGAATTCCGCTATCAGGTATTCCGTTATCCTATTGGTTATTGGGAGGAAGAGCGAGAAGAGGAAATATGGAGAGAAGGAACAGGCGTACTGAATGAAAAAGGAGAAGGGGAGATACGGTTTCTTCCTGAGGGAGATGGCGCTTTTCACTACCAGGTGCGCTGTATAGTGTTTGACCCCGCTTATCGGGCGGTAGAAAAACGAGAAGAAGTTCGAGTCTTAATGGGGGAATTCTATCTCTCTTTACGACCTCAAGCTTATTTTGTGAAAGTAGGAGAAACTATGGCTTACGGGGTGGAAGCCCGAAATGCAGAAGAAGAAAAAGTAGCGGTAGATAAAGTTTATGGAGAAGTGTATCGACTGGAGTGGGAAAAAGAAAAGGAGAAATGGAGAGAAATTCCTTCTCAATTTTTAAGTGCTTCTCTTTCCTCGGGAGCAGGAGAGATAAGAATAATTCCAGACCGATCAGGTTATTATCGTTTGGAGGTTTATACCCAGGATAAGTCGGGTAATAAAATACTGGCTTCTTCTTATTTCTGGGTAACAGGAGAAGACTTATACTATCCTTCTCAGGATTTAGAAGTGCGCTGGGATAAGGAAAGTTATCGAGTAGGGGAGAAAGCTCGGGTTTTAATTATTCCTCCCCGAGAGGGAACTTTCACCTTTCTCTTTTCCATAGAAGGTTCTAATCTTCAAGAAGCAGAAGTAAAGCAAATATCTGCACCGGAAGAAATCATTCTTCCGGTTTTACCTTCTTATGTAATGGGGGCTTATGTTTCTTTTTCGGGGTTCAGCGACGGGAAATTATATTCTGAATCTTTACCTATACCCCTGCAGAAGGAGAGGGAGTTGCAAATAAAAATCACCCCTAGTAAAGATAAGTATCAACCGGAAGAAAAAGGTAAAATCTCTATCCAAGTAAGCGATGCTCAAGGGAAGCCAGTGAAGTGTGAATTATCACTGGCTATGGTAGACCAAGCTATTTTTGACTTGAGCTCCTGGTGGAGAGAAAACATATACGACTACTTCTATTCTCAATTTTACAACTTAGTTTATAGTTCCTATTCTGTTTATTCTTCTTTTTACAGTAGAGGCATACCTTTCCAGGATATGAAAGCTCAATTTAAAGGAGATGGAGGTGCAGGTGTAGATGTAGGAGGAGAGGTACTATTACGGAAGTATTTCCCTGATACCCTTTTCTGGGAGCCAACTTTGACTACTAATGAAGAAGGGAAGGTAGAAGTGGATTTTGTGGCTCCTCATTCTCTCACTCGCTGGCAGGTAGAAGTAAAAGCTCACCAGGGGGAACTTTTTGGAGAAGCTAAAGGATGCTTTACTACTTACCAACCTTTTGCTTTAGGGGTAGAGCTTCCTTCCTTTTTAGCGGAGAGAGATACCTTAAAAAGCAAAATTACTCTTTGGAATGAATTGGCACCTCAGGAAGTGGTGATAGAAGGAGAAAGTTCACCAGAGATATCTCTTCAGTGGGAAAAAGAGCCTCGAAAAGTATCTGCCCCCGAGGAAGTATCCTTTCCACTTCTTATTAATGCTCAATCTCCTGGGAAAGGGTATCTGCGCCTTTTTGCTCGAGGGGAAAAGGCTCAGGATGCTATAGAGTTACCGCTGGAGGTAAAAGAAAAAGGAGTAGAGGTGGAAAAAAATTTTTCTTCCTTTTTAGAAGAAAAGAAAACTTCTTTTGATTTTTCCTGTGATTCTTATTCAACTGTAGAGCTTACTTTGTTTTCTAACTCTCAAAGTGTACTTTTAGAAGAGATAGAGTACATGCTTTCTTACCCTTACCGATGCAGCGAGCAAGTAGCCAGTAGATTAATTACTTTTTCTTCTCTCCCCTTGGGAAAGACGGAAGATAAGATTCTGGAAGTGATAGAAGCAATAAGAGAGGATATCTATGCCCTTTACAACCTGCAAAGTTATGATGGGGGATGGGGATTCTGGGGAGAAGAAGGAGATTTGTTCCACACCGCCTATGCTCTTTTAGCTTTGCACCAAGCCAAAAATAGAGGGTTTTTAGTTAGCGATGAAGCAATCGAGCGGGGATTAAGATTCTTAGAGGAGAATATCATAGATAATGAGGTTTATCTTAACCCACCTCCTAGTGATTTTGATAAAGCTCTATCCTGGTATGTTCTTTCTCTGGAAAGAAAAGACTTTGTTTCTCCCTCGCTTCCATCTTTAAGAGAGTTAGATGACAAAAGTTTAGCTCTCTGGGGTTTAGTAGTTCGAGGAGAAAATAGGGATAAAGTAGAAAAAGAGTTAGAAGAGAGAGCTCATGCTTTAGGTGATACAATGTTTTGGGGGACAGTTAATCCCCAAAAACCCTGGGAAGACGACCGTTTTCCGGCTACAACTTTTGCCGCTTTATTCTTAAAAGAGAGAGGAAATCCTCTAGGAGAAAAAGCCTATCTATGGCTATGGCGAAACAAAAAGGGAGGAGATTTCTTTACTACTCTGAAACGGGCTTACTTTCTCCTGGTGAGCTCCCAGTTTCTAAACGAAGAAAGTAATGTTTCCAACTTTCGAGTATTTTGTAATGGAATGCTGGTTAAAGAAGGAAAAGGAGAAGAGAAAATAACTATTCCCGGACAATTTTTGCAGGAGGGCTCTAATCGTCTAGATGTAGAAGGAGATAACCTGTTTATGGCGGAGCTCCAAGTAAAGAGCTGGAAAAAAGAAGCCCCTCCGTCTCAGTTTTTCTTGGTAAAGAAAAATTATTATCTTTTAGTACCTACCAAAGGTGAAGAAGTCTTTTTTTCTCCTCAAAAAGTAGATGTTTTTCATCCTCAGGAAGAAATAGTTTGTGAAATAGAAATTCAGAGCCCCGATTACTTAGAGTATCTGGTGATAGAGGATGGGATGCCTGCTGGTTGTGAGCTAATTAGAAAAGACTATACCTTTTCTCTACCTGAGGAAGAAGGATATTATCCTTTGGTAGTGAAAACTCTTTTTGAGGAACAACCCACTCTTTTTGTGTATGACCTTCTTCCTGGTAAAAATGTGATTCGTTACTATTTGAGAGTCCGAGACCGGGGTAACTTTTATGTTAAACCATCCCTTCTTTATCTTATGTATTTTCCTGAAGTTAGAGATTATGGAGAAGAAAAGAATCTGGTGGTGGAGTAGTTTCCACTCTCGGAGTTTTCTCTTAGGGATTTTGGCTGTCTTATTGTTATCTTCAAGAGGAGGTGCTCTCCCCACCTTTGTAATAGAAGGCGGGGAGAGATTTCCTTTTTTGTCTCCGGTAGTAGAGTTAGCCTGGGAAGATGCTCAACTTTGTTTTCAGGAAGTAACCGGCTGCCTTCCTGCTTTTCCTTTTCGTATTGTGATTTTGTCTTCGGAGGCTTCTTCCAGCTTACCTTCCTGGGTGGCAGCGTTTTCCCGGGGTGGCACCATCTATATTCGCTCCCCACTTTTACTTCTCCAGCGAGGGATTCTTTCTTCTACCCTGGCTCATGAAATTTTTCATATTTTTATAGAAAATTATAACTGGCAAGTTCCTTTTTGGTTTGAAGAGGGTATGGCTTCTTTCTTTTTCCCGGCACCGGGAATACACCCTGAAGGAGAAGTAGGTGAGTTTTACCAGAGGTGCGAGAAAGTTTTTGGGAAGGTTAAAGAAAAAATAGGAAAAGAAAATCTTCCTTCTTTTTTTTCCACGGTTCAAGATAGAGGTTTTAGCGAAGCCTTTTTCTTGTGGATGGGAGAAAGAGAAGAGGACTTTTGGTGAAAACTTATGAAAGGTGAAGTTATCCTGGTACTGAAGGATGTGGAGAAAAAAGTAAAAGAGAAAATAATCTTGGACCGGGTGTCTTTCGAGGTGAAAGAAGGAGAGATATTCGGACTGCTAGGAGGAAATGGAGCGGGTAAGAGCACTTTGATGCGCCTTCTCTTTGGTTTGGTTTTGCCTTCGGCGGGGTGTTTTTATATAGGAAATTATTGTTGTCCTCCCTTTTCTCCTCAGGTTAGAACCTTGATAGGAGGGTGTTTAGATAACACTTCTTTTTATGGTAATTTAACTGGAATAGAAAATATCATTCTTTTTGCCTCTTTGTCTTCCTATTATCCCAAAGCAAAGGAGATAGAATTTGTTGCTTCTCTTGTAGGACTTGAACCTTCCTTGCTTTATAAAAAATTAAATACTTACTCTCAGGGAGAGAAAAAAAAGATTGCCCTTCTTCACTCTCTTTTCCCTCTTCCTCAGATTTTAATCTGGGATGAACCCTGGGGGGGACTTGACCCCCAGGGAGTGAAAAAAATTCAGGAACTCATTGTAACTTTGAATACTGAGCGAGGAGTAACTTTTCTTCTCTCTTCTCCTCTTTTTCAGGAAATGGAAAAAGTAGCGCAAAGAGTGGCTATTTTGCACCACGGAGAAATTAAATGGAATGATTATTTAATTTCTCAAATTTCTCTAGAAAAAATTTACTGGGAGATACTAGAAGAGAAATGAAAGTCGTCAGAGCAGAGATTAAAAAAGCAACTCATAGCCCTCGTTTTTATGGAGGTATTTTGGTTTCCTGGGTTCTAGCGAGTATGGTGGTAGCTCAGGCTTGGCATAACCCTCTTTCTTTTTATTTAGAGAGAGTGACTCTTCCCTTTTCTCTTTTATATCCTCTGGCACTTTTTGGTCCGGTGGGGGGAATCTGGGGAGGAACAGAAAATATTGCCGAAGAGCGAAGAGAAGGAACTCTATCCACTGCTCTTCTACATCCTCTCTCTCGCTGGGAATGGTACTGGGGAAAAGTAGGATTTACTCTTTTTTATAATCTGCTCTTGGTTTTCACTCCTCTTTTAGGGATGGTTTTTTTAGAAAAAATTATGTGGGGAGGAGAATTGTCTTTACGCCTCTTAGGAGGAGGAGTAATGGTTGCTCTCTATATTAGTTCTTTTTCCGCTTTATCTTATCTTTTTTCTTCTCTTTTTTATCGTTCCTGGGAAGGACCTCTTTTGGCTCTGGGGGTAGGAGCTTTTTCCTGGATAGGAGAGCGCTTAGGAAAAGGAGAAAACATCCAGGTTTATCTTCTCACCCACCATCTTTCTTCTTTCCATGCCTTTTTTCTTCCTCAAATTGATTGGCATCAAGTTCTTAGCTCTTTTTTGGTTTTGGGAGTCTACACCGGGGGAGCACTTTTACTGGGAGCACTTATTTTCATAAGGCAAGAAGAAAAATAATAACTATAGTTAACCATAAATAAAATTCACTGCAATCCCCTCTCCAGGGTCATTATGAGCACGAAACAGCCTCCGGCGTAAGACCAAAAAGATAAAGACCACTAAAGAGGGGAATCCTCAGTAGTGGTAATTTCGGGTTTTTAGCACTGTATAACTTGCCTCTTAGTGTTCCCTCAGGCCTACGGGCAAGATTGCTTTACTGCTTCTTGCAAAGACAGAAAAGAAATGTCTCCCTTGCGGTTTTTGTTCACTTTTCAAAAGCTTGAGCAACTTTTTCTAAAAGTTCAGGTATGGGAAGAGCTTGAGGGCATAAACTTTCACAATCACCACAGCGGAGGCATGAGGATGCTTTTTCTTCTTCGGGAAGGACTAAATATTTTCGGCGAGCATCCTCAAAAGCACCTCCCTGAAAAGCATTATTGTAAAGTTCAAAATTGCGGGGAATATTCACCCCGTTGGAGCAGGGAAGACAATATTTACACATATTACAATTTATAGAGGGGAGACTCTCAAAAGCTTCTCGAGCTTTATCGATTATTTTCAACTCCTCCGGAGATAATAAACCTACCCCTGAAGAAGAAGCGATTTCTATGTTTTCCCTGACCTGTTGTAGATCACTCATCCCGCTCAACACTGTGGCTATTTCTTTTTGATTCCACAACCACAGGAGAGCCCAGGCTGCTGGGCTTCTTTTAACGGGAGCCTCGTCAAAAATTCTTTGCACTTCCTCTGGAGGATTAGCTAATCTTCCTCCTCGCAGAGGTTCCATTATTACTACTGCTATCCCCTTTTGAGCTGCATATTGAAGGCCAAATTGTCCAGCCTGGCGGTTGATATCGAGGTAGTTATATTGAATCTGACAGAAAGTCCAGGGATAGGCGTCGATTATTTTTTTAAAAGTTTCCCGGTCATCGTGAAAAGAAAAACCAATCTGACCAATTTTTCCTTTTTGAATGGCTTTTTCTGCCCAGCTCAAAGCTTCTAATTGCTCAAGTTTAGCCCAGCGGTCTTTATCCAGGGCATGGAAAAGGTAAAAATCGATGTGGTCGATATCCAGCTTTTTAAGTTGCTCATCCAGGTAATGATCCATATCCTGAATGGTATTCACTAGCCATACCGGTAATTTAGTAGCCACTTTTACTTTTTGTCTATATCCACCTTTCAGAGCTTTGCCAACCACTATCTCACTCTTCCCGTTATGATAGCTGTAAGCGGTATCTAAATAATTTACTCCCTGGTCAATGGCATAATGAATCATTTCTAAGGTTTGAGCTTTATCTATACCGGCGTCATTTGTGCCTTTTAAAGGTAACCGCATGGCTCCAAATCCTAAAGCTGAAACTTGGAAATCTAATTTTCCAAAAGGGCGATATTGCATTAATTTTCCTCCCCCGGTTGTAGCTAATATTATTGATTAGCTTTTTATCTATTTTTACCATATTGGTCAAGAGAACTACCTTAGTGATAGAATGTATAGCAATCGTTTCAGGAATTTTTATACTATCCGGTTGGAGGAACTATGATTGAATATATAACTGACTTACACGAGAGAGATTTGTTGCAAGTTAGAGAGCTATTGATTGAATATGCTGATTGGATAAATTTAGACTTATCGTTTCAAGGATTTGCAGAAGAAATTAATACTCTTCCCGGTAAATACTCTCCCCCAGAAGGAGCTTTAATTTTAACTCGAGTTGACGGAATAGCGGCAGGATGTGTAGCTTTGAGGAAATTATCTTTCCAAGTTTGCGAAATGAAACGGCTTTTTGTCCGTCCGTCTTTCCAGGGTATGGGTATTGGTAAACAACTGGTAGTGAGGATTATTGAAGAAGCAATTAAAAGAGGCTATAAATTCGTGAGGCTGGATACTCTACCTTTTATGGAAGCTGCTCGGAGAATCTATAAGGAGATGGGCTTTTATCCTATCCTTCCCTATTACGATAATCCCTTGGAGGGGGTGGAATTTATGGAATTGAATTTAGAGGACTGGTCAAAGAAGGAGATTTGAGTAAAAGTTTTGTGTAACCGGATTATAGTATCCCGTAAAACTGGTTAAAAGGTTAAAAAGGTTAAAAACTTTAAAAAGTTAATTATATCGAAAGTCAAAAAATGGGAAATTGCCAGGTCAAGTCCTTTTTTTCCTGTAAAAGTGGATAGCCTTCTCATTACCTCATCTCCTCTCCTTCACCAGTTCTTGTTCTGATGATCCATCATTGATGCCTAACTCTTTCCTCAATTCATCTAAGAAATTAATCTCTACTTCAGTAAAAGTTACTCTTTGCCATCTTTTAGATGCTCTAATTAAAGTAGAGAATACTAACTTTAAAGCTGATTTCTCGGTAAGAAAACCAGGTATAACTTTAGTTCTTCTCCTTTCTTCAGCAAAACTTCTCTCTATCAAATTAGTAGTACGACAGTAGATTCTATGATTCACTGGTAACTTAAGATGGGAAAGTAAAGCTTCTAAATCCTCATTTAGGGCTTTAACTAAAGAAGGATAGATAGAGGAATACTCTTTTGCAAATTCTTGAGCTAATGTAAGGCCATCTTTATAGGTTTTAGCATCTCTTATAGCAATGAGTTCTAATTTAATCTTCGGGCCTCTCTCTTGCGGTACTTTATGGGAGAAATTCTCCATTCTATGAAACCAGCATCTTCCTCTGATACTCAGAGGTACTGCTTCAATAGCTTTAGCGAGTCCTGGAGCTCCGCAACTCGTTACGAAAGTAGGAACCGGTAATCCTCTTTTTACCATATCCCGCAAGAATTCCAACCAATCTTCATAGCTTTCTTGATTTCCCAATCCTAAATTGAGGAGAACTTTCTTTCCTCCGATACATCCCCCAGGCACATAAGATTCCTTCTTTTACTCCATATTGTTTTCTCGTACTCTCATATATGGCATCTAAGAATAGGTACTCTACCTGAAAGGAAGAGAGATCTCATCTCTTAAGCTTCAAATTCCTCATTCATTTCTCGTTACTTCGCTCACTGCAGTCTTAGATAGCACTAATCTTTCGTGGCTTCTAAAAGAGCATCTTCTATATCCTGAGTAGATAGTCCCCGGGCATACATCTCTACAGTAAGCTTCTCTAAAACCTCCGTATTCCCTTTTAAGAAAGCTCCCAGCCTAATAGGAACGGTTCTTCACCTCCTCTTACTTGAGGGAGGTAGACTTCCATCTTTCCTTCTCCGGTTTTTATCTTTCTGGGCTCATAGCCATTCCGGTATCCAGATCGATTCTCCTCACCTTT
>ENA-UPSB01000325-UPSB01000325.1-bioreactor-metagenome-genome-assembly--contig:-NODE-325-length-83557-cov-39.449426_pt1 | contig 83557 bp, 55 predicted proteins | sample MGYA00238182_ERZ773286 | MGnify/ENA primary metagenome ERZ773286 (study PRJEB29026, sample SAMN07631240) | bioreactor metagenome | isolation source: Switchgrass digestor | place: USA: Dartmouth... | reverse complement strand
ATCCTAAATTCCCGGAAAATTATACTATACGGGAAGCTTCGCGAGCCAGGCAGGGCATCTTCCGGAGCTAGGCCGCATGCATTAAGGATTTCTCTTTGCTTTTTCGTAATCGGTGATAATAGCTTCTTATCATACACTTCTGTGCCGGATGTCGTCGAAGATTCCAGTGGTGAACAATATGAAATTGACCTGGCGGATGTCATTGGGGAATCGATCAAAAACGATGTTCAGAATTTATCAGATGATATTATACTTGTCAATGAACTAAGTAAAGAGCTAATAAATCAGGATAGTCTTTGGAAAGATTACGTACATTTATACAAATATATATTCTCTTTGAAGCAGATTGAAAACTTGATTTATTCTCTTAAAACGAAATATAACATTAACCCATAATATATCCCAAGCGGGTATTCTTGCAAAAATGTATGAACCGGTGATAGAAGATTTTTTCATTTGTGGAGATGATGTAAGATGGCGAACTAATAAATAATACCATAATAGCGGCACTCATTTTTACAAAAAAATGGACGCACACATATAAAATAAGATAATGCCTAATTGCGTCCATTAATTATGCATAATTCAATTCGCCAGATAATGTCATTCCTCTTCCAGCCGGCTGTTTAATTTCTCAATCAAGGGGAGTAGTTCGGTTGGTTTATGAATAATGTAATCCGGTACCTGTTCAGGGGATGACGGCACCATATTGTATCGAGGGGACCAGTCCAGCAAGATTGATGTTATGCCGAACATATTTGCGCCGGCTATATCTTTTTTTATATTATTGCCTATCATGACAATTCGTTTCTTGTCTTTTTCGGTTAAGTTGTTTTTTCTCATGGCATCCTCAAACATGACCGCTGCAGGCTTCTGTTTTCCCACAATTTCGGAAATGGTCCACGTTTTGAAGCAATATTTAAGACCGTTTTCGCTATACATATTTTCAAATGACTGTGCTTCTCCGTCTGCCACCAATGCGATGGTATAGCCTTCTTCATAGAGTGCTTTCAGAGTTTCCGCAGCACCCTCAATTGTTTCAGCATGGATGACAATTCCGTCTTCGTTTCGAACTTCTGTGGACTCGTCAATTATCGTATCACCGCTGTCTATGAAAATAATAAGTTTTTTAGATTGCTTTTTCGTCGTCATATGAAAATCCTCTCAGTTTCAGTTCTTCAGCCCTGTGGCATGCAACAAACCTGTCTTTCTCGATTTCACGGTATTCGGGTGATTCCTTCGTACACCTGTCAATGCAATAACTGCATCTTTCATGGAAATAACAGCCGCTTGGAGGATTGGCGGGATTCGGTATTTCGCCTTTAAGGGGAATCCTGTTCATTTTAACGGTGGGATCTGCTACCGGAACTGAAGACAACAAGGCTTCGGTGTACGGGTGCAGAGGTTTTGAAAACAGAGCCTCGGTTTCGGCAAACTCCACCATTTTTCCCAAATACATTACCCCGACTTTGTCCGAAATATGCTCAACAACCGACAAATCATGGCTTATAAAAATATACGTAAGGCCAAGTTCTCTTTGCAGATCCTTTAAAAGGTTTATGACCTGCGCCTGGATGGACACGTCAAGTGCAGATACAGGTTCATCACAGACAATTACCCGCGGATTTATTACCAAAGCCCTTGCAATTCCGATTCTCTGTCTTTGGCCACCTGAAAAAGCGTGAGGATACCGCTTTAAGTAACTGGAGTTCAGACCTACCTTTTCTGCAATTTCTGCCGCCCGAAGTTCCATTTCACTTTTTTTCATTTTAGGGAAATTTGCCTTCAATGGCTCCGTTATTATATTAAGTACTGTCATTCGCGGATCCAGTGATGAATAAGGATCCTGGAAAATCATCTGTATATCCTTGCGCAGTTCTTTTAATTTCTTTTTATCAATATTTAAAAAATCATAGGTTGCACCATCTTCCGCGGTATACAAAACCTGTCCGCTGGTGGCCTGTATACCCCGGACTATGCACCTGCCGAGTGTTGTCTTGCCACAGCCCGATTCTCCTACTATTCCAATGGTTTCTCCTTTTTTAATATTAAAGCTTATATCGGTTACTGCTTTAACAGTAATGTTCTTCGACGTATATACCTTATACAGGTTCTTTATTTGAAGTATGTAATCACTCAATACCATGCCCCTCCTCGCAGGTTTTTTGTCCCACAGCATGACAGCTGACAAAATGATCCGGTCCCACAGCAACTGCTTTGGGTTCCTTTACATTGCACACACCTTCTATCCGGCAATTGCACCTGTCGTAGAATCCGCAACCTGCCGGTAAATTCAATGCCAGCGGGACAGTGCCATCTATAGAATACAGCCTTTCCTTCCTTTTTGAGCCGATTTTATGCACAGAACCAATCAAACCTATCGTATACGGATGCTTCGGATTCAGATATATTTCTTCCACAGGTCCTGTTTCTACAATTTTACCAAGGTACATTACCGCAACTCTGTCACACATTCTTGCTACCGTGCCCAAATCATGGGTTACAAACAGGACCGACATTTTCAGTTCTTTCTGCAGTTCCTTAATCAACTCCAGAATCTGGGCCTGTATTGTAACATCGAGTGCCGTGGTTGGTTCATCCGCTATAAGAAGTTTGGGATTGCATACCAACGCCATTGCTATTAATGCACGCTGCAGCATTCCGCCTGAAAATTCATGCGGATACTGGTCATATCTTTTTTCGGCATTCGCAATACCCACCTTTTTCATCATCTCTATAGAAATTTCCCTTGATTTCTTTTTGTCTTTTGTTATATGGAGTCTGGTACATTCATTTATCTGATTTCCTATTGTATATAACGGTGAAAAACAAACCATGGGCTCCTGGAAAATCATTGATATCTGCTTTCCGCGGATATTGCGTATTTCTGATCCCTTTGGTGGCAGTTTCAATATATCTACCACGCCATTATCGGAATTAAAAAGAATTTCCCCGCTGGTGGAGCATTTCTGCTCATTAATCGCCAGTATGGCTTTACATGTAAGCGATTTGCCACATCCCGATTCACCAACCAGTCCCAGAGTCTCTCCCCTGTCAATATGGAATGAGACACCGCGTACTGCAGTCAGAATACCTTCGTCCATCTTTATATTTATATGGAGATTATTAACCTGAACAATAGTATCTTTTCCGTCCATACTGTCCTCCAAAATATTATTTATATGGGTCGGCTGCGTCCCGCAATCCGTCACCGATAAAGTTAAAAGCCAGTACTGTAATTATAACGGCAAATAACGGTATAAGCTTCCACGGATGCATTGCTATACTGGTTATCTCCTGGGCTTCCTGCAGAAGGACACCCCAGCTTGTAGCCGGAGAACGGATGCCAAGACCCAGAAAGCTCATGGATGTTTCACCGATAATCATACCCGGTATGCCTAATGTCAGACTGACAATAAGGTAACTCATAAATCCCGGAACCATGTGTTTTAAAATAATCTTCCAGTTACTTACTCCGGCGATTTGGGCAGCCATTATATAATCCTCTTTTCTCAAAGAGATAAATTTTCCTCGTACAATTCTTGCCAAACCTGTCCACGAAATAAACGACACAATAATTGTTATGTAGAGATACACCCTGACAACAGGGATATCAGGCGGTATAGATGCAGAAAGCGCCATCCACAAAGGTATTGTCGGAAGTGCAGACAAAACTTCTATAACCCTTGAAATAGCAGTATCAACCGCACCGCCAAGATATCCTGCAATTCCTCCGATTATAATACCAAGCACAAAACTGATTATCGTACCGGCAAACGGGACGGTAAGCGAAACCTGGCTTCCAAGAACCATACGTGAAAACAGATCACGCCCCATTGAGTCAGCTCCCATTAACAGCACTACGCCGCCTTCATCTACTCCGAACAGGTGTATGTCGCTCTTGATAAGGCCAAACAGTTTATACTCGCTGCCACGGGTAAACCATTTTATTTTATATATTTCGTCCTTGTTTTCAATATACATTTTTCGTTTTGTTACAGGATCCCGTTCCATTCTAATTCCATACACGAACGGGCCTTCATATTTGCCTTCATGAAATAAATGTATTTTGGTAGGGGGAGCATTTATAATTTTAGAATTATATGCAACCAGGTTATATGGAGCTATGAAGTTTCCGAACAAGGCAACAAAATATAAGAAACCCAATACCCAGAGGCTTATCATTGCCAGTTTATGCTTTTTGAACTTCCTTCTCATTAACGTCCATTGAGAAGCAAGATAATATTCCTCTTCTTTTCTTTTATTTCTATCCGTAACATTCTGCAAAATCATCTCAGCTACTCCTCTCCGCGTACCTGATTCTCGGATCAAGCCATGCCAAAACTATATCGGACAATAATGTTCCAACCACAACCAGAAAGCCCTGTGTCAGCAGGATGGTTCCTGCCAGATACATATCCTGTGTCTTTAATGCTTCATAAAGGACAGGACCTAAAATAGCCATATTCATAACGATGGCCGATATTGTCGATCCTGAGAAAAGGCTTGAAAGAGAACCTGCAAGCCCGCTTACTACGGGGTTCAATGCCGCTCTGAGACAATATTTATATATTATTGTTCTTTCGCTTACTCCTTTGGCACGGGCAGTCAATACATACTGCCTTGTTATCTCATCAAGCATCTGAGCTCTTATTGTACGTATTACACCGCACGTATTTCCCGTTCCTATAACAAAAATCGGAATAATCAGGTGTTTAAGAAAAGATCCGATATTACTTATGTTCAATCCCTCTCTTAGTATCTCTTCCGAGAACAGTCCAATCAGAGGATCACCTGTTAGTTTGAAAGATGCAAACATTAATATAATTGCCAGCAGAAAATTTGGGGTTGCAAGTCCAAGAAATCCAATCCCGGTAAAAATAAAGTCACCCACCGAATACTGGTGAAGCGCACTGTACAATCCGATTGGAAGTGAAACCACGTATGTAAAAATCATAATTATCAGCGTAATAATTACAGTCAGAGGTAATCTGGACATGATAACCGTCCAGACAGGCCTGCTGTATGCAAAGGAATAGCCAAAATCCCCTTCGGTAATTATGTTTTTCATCCATTTAAAATACTGTATGTACCATGGCCTATCCAGTCCGTACTGCTCCCGCAGATTGGCAATATCCTGAGCGGTAAATACCTCGCCCTCGGCAGACATTCTCGAAACATAGCTGGTAATATAATCGCCGGGTGGCAGCTGAATAATAAAGAAAACTATGACTGACATCAATAATACCGTGGGAATAAACATTAAAATTCTCTTCAATATGTAATCTCTCATGCCTGTACATCCATCCCATCTTTCAATCCAGGCCGAAAGTCCCTTTCAGAACTCTCGGCCTGTTTGATTTATTATATCAAATACTTAATGCCAGGTATACCTGTTCTGTTAATCTGCATAATACAAGCACTGGAAATGAGCAATACCGAAATCTCTGAACTCATCACAGAAGATTGAGCTCTCTGGGAAATTCTTTATTCTCTTGTCTTTCACTATAAGTGTGGGCAGAGCTTCCATATAACCGATTACCCAGATATTTTTTTCATGGAGCTTAAGCATTTCAAGTGCAATCTTTTCTTTTTCAGCTGCGGTAATAGCGGCTCTGAGCTGATCATACAGTTCGCAGAGTTTCTTCAGATCACCTGTGGGTTCTACTCCTTCCTTGCCTTTTGAAGCAACCCAGTTGCCGACAGCTCCGTACCAGGGTGCGTAATTTCTTACAGGAACAACGGTATCGGGTCTCAAAATAATACTGAATGTTGTTGCAGGAGTAACCGGTGCAAGAACTGCTTCATGATCGTTGCTTGTGGTCATGTTGTCAAGCACTGAACGATCCACAGGTTTATAGGTTGTTTTTATTCCAACCTCGTTAAAATACTTCATCAGCAATTCTGCCGAATCATCAGCATTTGCATCGGTAAAGGTCTGAATGTTGAGAATGAAATCTGTTCCGTCTGCAAAATCATAATACCCGTCAGCTCCCATTTTCAGTCCGCAGGATTCAAGCAACTGTTTTGCTTTCTCAGGATTATACTCGGTCCATTTGTTGGCCCATTCTTCAGTGTAACCCATGGCACCTTTTGCAGGACCGGCCTGTCTTCCTTTAGCAAAGCCATTGGAAATAATTTCCGCATACTCTTCACGGTCCACAGCAATGGACAGAGCCTGCCTGAAATCAGGATTCTGGAACAGAGCCCTCTTCTTTTCATCTTTCACAGTCTGATTTAAATGAAGCTGCGAAACAAGATCAGCCCATGAAACGGACGCCCATTCAACAAACTCATATCCGCCTCTGTCCATGTTTTCAACAAGTACATCATAATCAGCATAACTTACAGCCGCAACATCAACTGTACCATCCAGGATTTTGAGCAATCCCTGCTGAGCATCCTGGATTTTGATAAACCTGAGTTCATCTATGTAGGGAAGCTGCTGGCCTTTTTCATCAACTTTCCAGTAATATGGATTTCTTTCCAATACAAAATAGTCACCGTCGCAGTCATTATTCGGCGAATTTTCAAAAACAACCCATGGACGGAGAGTGGGTCTTCCAGGAACATTCCAGTAATAATAGCCTGTTTCCTTGTTCATTGCAACTGCATCGGAATAACCCATTTCCTTGGCTTTCTTTTCAGCAGCCTCTTCTCCTATAAACTTCGGAAGAATCTGCTTATACCAGTGAGCCGGTGCGAAACACCATTTTCCGTTTATTGCAAGCTCCTCCAGGAATGTCGGCTTCGGAGCCTGGAATTTAACTTTAAACGTATAATCATCAACTTTTTCGAATTCAGCAATTGATTCATTGCCCTGTTCATCTTTCACCTTGAAGCAGTCCCACAGGCTCTTTCCAAATGTCTCAGGAATACACATCTCGTAGTAGAAGAATAGAACATCGTCTGCGGTAAAAGGCATTCCATCCGACCATTTCATGCCTTCCCTCAGGTAAATGGTATAAACCGTGGCATCATCATTAATATCAAAGCCTTTTGCCACGTTCGGTTCTACCGTACCGTCGGTTTTGAACCTGAAAAGGGCTTCTTCCGTTATTTTACCATAGAACCATTGAGCATTCTTACCACTGTAAGTAAAAGTGAAAGCATCGCCATAAGTACCTATGCTGTCCATATACTCTACCATGATATCCTCGGACTTCGGAAGCCGCTCTTCCACTTTCGGCAGCTTGCCGGCATCAACCAAAGCTTTCAGCTTCGGTGCCTCGGTAAACTTGGACGAACTTCCTGTTTTACTGTCAGGTATCGGTGTAGGTGAAGCTTTGACAGCTTCGGTTGGTTGTGAAGCTTTCGTTGGTTCAGGTGCCTTTGTAGGCTGCGTCTGGCTGCCTGTACCAGTGGTCGTTCCGGCACAGCCTGTCAGCATTCCCACCAGCATGGCCGCAATCATAATTAATGCTATTACTTTTCTTTTCATAAAAAAACCTCCTTTAACCTCAATAATATGACTATTTATTCATATTATTTTTGTTTCAATAACACTTCTAATGCTTAAGATAATACCATGGAGCCATAAATAACATTAAATAAAACCTACTAATCATTTTCAACAACTTTCATTGCTTCCTGCAAAAACAGTATTGCCATAGCCTGTCCATAGGGCATTCTTTTGATTTCAATATTCTTATAATGCTGTATGCTTTCCCTTCCCATGGCCGTACCGTAAGAAACCTTATCTACATAGCCCTCGTCGTCTATGCAATCCAGTATAGGCTTTATGGCTTTCAATGCACAATTTATGTACCTGCGATCTATCAATCCCGTGTTTACAGCCTTAAGAATTCCATAACCAAAGCCGCACGTTGCGCTTGCTTCAAGGTATGATGCGGGATCATTGATAATGGTATGCCACATGCCTTCTTTGCTCTGGTACTTTTCCAGGGCTTCCACCTGGCGTGTCAAAAGCTGTACCAGGTATCTTTCAACACCGGCTTCACATTTTACAATGTTCAGAAATTCAGGTATTGCCATGGTTATCCAGCAGTTACCGCGTCCCCACAACGCTTCTGTAAAATTATGATCACCGTTGAAAGTCCAGCCATGATACCATAACCCGCTTTTTCGATCGGTCAGATACTTTGAATGCAGCAAAAACTGGTATTTCGCTTCTTCCACCCATTCATCGCGGTTTAATACCATACCCGTTTTCGCAAGGAACAAAACCGACATAAACAAAGTATCAATCCAAAGCTCATTATCATTCAGTGTATCGGACGTCAGATGCTGAAAACCGTCTTCCCTTGTCCTGGGCAGATAATTTACCAGCCATTCGGCCCAATCCATGCATAATTCCCTGAATTTATCGCAGTATGTATGTTCATAAAGGTATGCCATTGTCAGCATTGGTGCGGTAGTATTGATGTTTTTCGAAGGTAAACCTGTCTTAAATTGCTGATCATAGAAATGCGTGATTATGTCTAGATACTTTTTGTCCTTTGTGTTTTCGTATAATTTCCAGAATCCAAATAAAGCAACCCCCTGTGGCCATTCCCAATGCCGGTATTTGTTTATGTCGTCACCTGCCAGGTTGTGATGTTCCATGTTCTTTATAAAAATTTCGTCGTCCTCGTATAAAGTTTCCCTGGATCTGCTGATAACTTTGGCTAATTTCTGCTGGATTGACTGGATTTCATATAAATCTTTTAATCTGCATTTTTCCGCCTGCATATTTGTTTACCCTTTCGTAGTGAATCGCAAAATAAACAACAAAGTTAAATCATAAATATTTTTGTACAAATCTAACATTTTATCTTTTGAAAATCGAATTGTTTTGTTAAATATAACGACTTTATCTATTTATAATCTAACAATTTTAAACCGCATTTTCTATGCAATAATTGCTTTGTCACAAGATTTTATATTGCATATTTTGCTGTGTAGTGTTATATTTGAGTTGAAATAACCATGCAGGGTGGATTATATGCTGCTTAACAACAAGCTTATTTATGAAAACGGGTACCTTGTTGAGATAGGAAAACCCACTGACTCTTTTTATTATTTCTTTGATTACGATGAGCGTTATTATGACATAAACATGGAATTTCAGCATTTTCACAATTTTTTCGAAATTCATGTTCTGCTGGATGACCATGCAAACCATATTATTGAAGGAAACCTTTACAGGATTGAGTTCCTGGACTTTGTATGCCTGAAACCTTATTGCCTGCATAAATCCGAATATCCGAAGGGTCCGTCCAAAAAAAGACTTATAATACAGTTTAACTTGCCGGACCAATCAGGGTTGTTGCAGGATAATATAAACGAAATACTGAGCATATTTGAAGCCCCTCTTCCAATTTATCGTTTTGAACAGAACAACCAGGAATCAATCATACACATATTAAATGAAATATTTATAATATCAAAATCAGAAAGCTCTGTAAGACCTTTATCAATCCACTGCAAGTTTATGGATCTTTTATGCACTATATACAATCTCCGCAACGAAAATATATACAGGCCCGAAATTCTTAACGCCACAACTTCAAAAATTTATTCGGTTACATCATATATTCACAATCATTATAATGAAGAGCTTTCATTAAGCATCCTTGCCCGGGAATTTTTCCTCAGCAAGTTCTACTTATCTCATCTGTTTAAGGAAGTTACAGGCTTCTCGCTGACAGATTACATCCAGATGACGAGAATAAGAAACGCCCAGCAGCTTTTGCTGTTTACGGATATGAAGATAACCGATATTGCCACGCAATGCGGTTTTTCCAGCTTTTCACAATTTAACAGGGTGTTCAACAGGTTTTGCAAAACCTCACCCAGCAATTACAGAAAAAACGGAAGTGTTAATTATTCCAGGCAAAACCCTTTCCCTATAGTATACATAAGAGATTGAATTACATTGAAAAGGGTTCAACCCCCACCCTAAAGGCAGAGGTTGGTGTTGTAAGTTATATTTCTTTATCATGGGAGTATATGTTTGCTTTATAAAGCATTCGTTTTTCCAATTTTCAACTACAGTGATGACCTTTTGAAGTATTGCCCGACAAGAAACTTCATCAGTTCGGTTGGCTGTTCTTTTACAAATTGCGCTTTATCACCAAAAACCATGCCATAAGGCGCATCTATGGTGTAAGGCTCCCATTTGGGCATTTCTTCCCCTGTCGAGTCTTTACCATTTGGATCACCCGAACGAATAAAGTTTGCCCAATAGTTGCACATCTGCCTGGCAAGATCATAATGCTTACCGGTAAATGGTCTCCAGCATTTTGCAAGTGTTTCAAAAGTAAACCATAAATCAACGGAGTGGAAAGCCCCCGGATTATCCCACCCTGGAATTTCAGCATCAAAATTATAATAATAAAGCGGAACATTGGAACCAGTTTCCCAGTTGGCCTGTGCAGCAATACGTATGGCATATTCAATTGAATTTACCGTAGCATTCTTAATAATTTCTTCAAGGCTGCTGTTTTTAAACCGGCAAATTTCAAGATATTCGTCAGCGTCTTCACCAAAAAGTTCTAATGCCATATTTTTAAACTCATTATGGCTTTTTACATCCGGAACCTGGAAAAACTCAGAAGAAGTATGGCCTATAAGCAATGGTACCTGCCAGCGCTTATTTTCAAGGAAAAGCTGAAAGGTATTTCCGGTACAGAAAACGCCATCTGCAACAGGCCACCAGAACCGGTTATATTCCAGTGTTTTTTTAAGTATGTATTTTGCATCAAGCTTGCGGGCTTCTTTCAGAGAGTATACACCGAGAAACTCAAAAAATTTTACACCTTCCTGTTCTGCCTCTTTCAAGGATAAATTAATGCGCGGAATCCTATTATTCGGGTAAAGTGGCGCGAAAACACCACTCTGAATAATAGCCCGATTAAATAAACCTTCATTCTGTGGAGACGTTAAATGACACAACACGCTACCCCCACCTGCTGACTGGCCCCCTATGGTAATATTATCGGGATCTCCGCCAAATGCGGCAATGTTCCGTTTAACCCAGCGCAAACCCGCCTGTTGGTCAAGTAGGCCGAAATTCGCCGGAGCATCGGGGGATTCGGCTGTTATTTCGGGATGGCACAAAAATCCGAATGTATTAAGTCTATAATTAACCGTTACTACAACAATACCGCGTCTTGCTATTCGTTCACCATCGAATTCCATTTCCGAAGTATACCCAACCTGAAACCCTCCTCCAAAAAACCATACAAATACCGGCAACCTTTCATCGGGATTTCGTGCCGGTGTCCAAACATTAAGGTAAAGACAATCCTCATCCATCGGAATGTCGGGGTCAACGTGCCATTCCCTGGAATATATGTTGTTAACATCAAGAGCTGAATTTGCCTGCATGGATATGGGTGCAAATTCAAAGGCATTTAAAACCCCTTCCCAATCCTTTGCAGGCTGAGGAGCTCTCCACCGGTTTTCTCCTGTCGGGGGAGCGGCAAACGGTATTCCCTTGAAACTTGTTATCCGCGGATCTGCAGCAGGCAATCCCCTGATAAATCCGTTTTCTGTTTTTACAACTCTTATCATGCAGATTTCTCCTTTCCTTCATCTGTTCCAGGTACCCGTTAACAACGGTTATTAACCTGAACAAGCCGTTCTTTTGGTTTGAACACTCATTTGTTTTGGTTTAGCTAAAAATAAACTGAAACTATATCAGGAAAAAACAAGTATAAAACGTTTTATTCTAATCACAGCTATCTGGGGTATGAGTCATATCAAAAATATAGTTTTATTAGCTGTTTATATCGATTTTTATTCAGAAATAAAAATAAACTTTATTAAATTTGAAATATTTAGTATAATTTTATATTATCATATTAATATTATGGAATTCAACATTTAATATTGCAACAACAAAAGTTGCGGGCAATAATTGAATATAGTAAAAGGTTTTAGTTCAGAATTGCACTCATTTTTACATGAAAGGATTTGAGGGTTTTGATCACACTGAAAGAAATAGCTCATTTATGTAATGTATCAATCAGTACCGTATCCAATATACTGAATGGAAAAACTAATGTCAGCGAGGAAACAAGGCGAAAAGTACTTGAAGTCGTACAACAAACCGGATATAAACCCAACTATTTTGCACAGGGAATACGTAAACAGAAAACCAGAATCATAGGTATTATTGTAGAAGACCTGGGTTTGTTCAGCACAACCCCTATTGTAGGTGCAATTATGGCAGTATGTGAGGATCATAATTACCGCACCATTTTGATTAACATGCGCCTGTATGATCGATGGCAGGATACATGGTATAACGATGAGCAAAAGTTTAATTCTGTTCTCCAGCCATCCATTAAAGAGTTATTATCAATAAAGGTGGACGGTATTGTATATGTTGCCGGACACTGCCGGATTATTAAATGCTTTCCCGATGATTTCAAAATCCCCGGAATCGTCGTTTATGGAATATCCAATTCTCCAAAATTTACTTCAGTTGTGATTGACGATAAAAAAGGCGGATATGATATCGGGAAATACCTGATTTCAATGGGACATCGCAAAATTGGTATAATTGCGGGTGCCGCAGACAATTTACATACGATGAAACGCCTGTCTGGGTTCCAGAAAGCACTGTTTGAAGAACAGGTTTTATTCAATCCCGATCTGGTCAGGTATGGGGACTGGATGAGAAGCTCGGGATACATTGAAGCTGAAAGTCTTATAAAAGAAGGAGTTACGGCAATTTTCTGCATGAATGATCTGATGGCTGTTGGCCTGTATGATTATCTGTACGAAAAAGGCATTATGGTTGGTAAGGATATATCTGTAGTGGGATATGATAATAAAGAGATTTCCGAATGCATTAAACCGGCTCTTACAACAAACAAAATTCAACTGGATAAAATAGGGCAGGAATCTGCAAAAATAATGTTAAAAATGCTTGAGCAGGATTATGTACCAAACAGGAGCAGAGAAATTATAAAAATACCCTGCAAGCTGATTATTCGTGAGTCGGTCAGGAATATAAACGGAGATTTCACCACCGGTGCTCGGGATATGGAATCCACAGACTAACCGCCTTATTTGTCCGATATTTCATATCTGTTGTTATTATACCTCCGGGTTTTAATCATCCTGATCATATTGTACGGCAGCAAAGCAATTTTGCTGCTTTTAAGTTTCAAAAAGCCCTGTAATTTGTGGCCGATACCCGTCAAAAAACAGTTTATTATATAATAAAACGTTTTATGATAATATCTATATAATTTCCCTTGCTTGTTTATTTCTTGCAGTATTTGGTCAAATTTACTTATCCAATTAATGCAAATTGTACAAGTATTACCTACATATTCATTGACAACTTATAATATAATTGATTATAATGTGTATGTAAAAGGTTTTACTAAGATAACAAGAGATGCCTAAAAATGTGTTTTAGGTTAGTTTTATATTTAACGTTTTGCAGCTAAGCCTTACCTTCATCGAACAGGCGGCGGGCTATATCCTCTCGCCTGATAGCTGAAAGTAATCTTTAATGTAAAGTGAGGCAAGCCTATGAAACTATTGAAGGATAGAAAAAAAGCAAGAGCTTATCGCGAGTTTTTTTATATTCTTCCGTTTCTGGTTTTGGTTGTTCTTTTTTCGTATTATCCTCTTTATGGCTGGGTATATGCATTTTTTGATTATAAACCTCCATTCCCGTTAAGCATGGATAAATTTGTCGGATTTAAATGGTTTATATCCATGGTCGACACTCCAACCAAGGTTAACCAGATTCTAAAGGTTCTAAGAAATACTTTCGCCATCAGTGGTTTAAGTCTTATGTTCTCCTGGTTCCCAATGGTATTCGCCATTTTTTTAAACGAGATTAACAATAAAGGATACAGGAAATTTGTTCAGACAGTTACCACCCTTCCGAACTTTATAAGCTGGGTTCTTGTATATTCCATAGCTTTCAGCGTTCTGTCCAGTACCGGAGCAGTCAACTCTATTTTGATGGGTTTAGGCCTTATTGATACCCCAAAGTTGTTTCTCCAGTCGTCAGAGCATGTCTGGTTCAGGATGTGGTTATGGCTGACATGGAAAAATGCAGGTTGGGCAGCTATTATGTATATAGCTGCGCTTAGCGGAATCGATGAAGAAATGAATGAAGCTGCAAGAATAGACGGTGCATCTAAATTGCAGATTATTTGGCATATTACACTTCCCAGCTTATTACCTACATATTTTGTATTGGTGATGTTAAACGTTGCGAACTTTCTTTCAAATGGTATGGAACAGTTTTATGTTTTCCAGAATTCATTCAATAAAGAATATATCCAGGTTCTTGACCTGTACGTATACAATACCGCAATGGGAAACGGCGGATATTCACTTTCGGTGGCAATAAGCATTTTAAAGAGCATCGTCAGTCTTATCCTGCTATGTGTTACCAATGCCTTTTCCAAATTAGTCAGAGGTGAAGGTTTTATTTAACGCTTAAAATTTAAGTCGGGAGGATCGTACAGTGGGCATGAAGCATTCGAAGAATAAAAAGAGCAAAATAAAGGTCAGCCTTGAAGACAGGCTCATCAGCATTATATCCTATATTATATATACTTTTTTCGCTTTTGTGTGCTTTTACCCGTTTTATTATATCTTCATAAATTCACTGAGCGCAAATGACTTAAGTGAAAGAGGAAAGGTCCTGTTCTGGATCAAGGGGCTGCACTTCAAGAATTACATAAATGTTGTAAAAGTTCCCGGCCTGTTCGATGCACTTAAGGTTTCGGTCGCAAGAACGGCTATAGGCACCTTGTTTACTGTTGCGGCCTCGGCTTTTCTTGGATTCATGTTCACCCAGGAAACATTATGGAAACGCAAGTTATGGTACCGTATTGTTGTAGCAACCATGTATTTTAATGCGGGAATAATACCCTGGTACATTACAATGCGAAATCTGAACCTCACGAATAATTTCTGGGGCTACATTTTTCCAAATATAGTTGCACCTTTTTATATTGTCCTGTGTAAAACTTACGTAGAATCAGTCCCGAAAGAACTTCAACAGGCAGCGGAAATTGACGGAGCCGGTACATTAAGAATCTTTTTTCAAATCATGTTTCCTGTTATACAACCAATCCTTGCCACGGTAGCCATATTCTCGGCAGTCAACCAATGGAACTCCTTCCAGGATACTTTACTTCTTGTGACCGACAATAAGCTATATACACTGCAGTTTGTTTTGTATCAGTACATAAATCAGGCAAGTTCCCTGAAAGCGCTGGTAAACAGCACTTCAACATCTTCAAGTCTGGCAGCACTTGCTACAGCACAAACTGCGACATCAATAAGAATGACGGTTACAATGGTGGTTGTAACGCCAATAATTATTGTTTACCCATTTTTCCAGAGATTTTTCATAAAAGGGATTATGATCGGTGCAGTAAAGGGATAAATAACAATGATTCAACTCATTGTTATTCAATAAATAAACTAAAGGAGGTTTATTTAAAATGAAGTTAAGAAAATTACTTTCAGCATTACTAGCTATAGTAATGGTAGCTGCAACCTTAGCCGGCTGTGAACAGGCGAGCAAAACAAGCAGCACACCTACTCCAGCGGCATCGTCAAACACTGAGCCTGCAAGCTCTACTCCGTCTTCAGGCGGCAAATTTGACAAACTGATAACAATAGAAAACTTTAATGTTGCTGCAAACTACCAGGGAGTACAGAGCGGCTGGTTTGGAAAAGTGTTGAAGGACAATTTGAATATTGAATTAAACATCATCGCCCCGCAGGTTGCCGGAGGTGCTATTTATCAAACACGTGCAAGTTCCGGTAATCTTGGTGATATTGTACTTCTTGAAAGAGCGGATTTTGCTGACTGTGTAGCAAGCGGGCTTATCAAGGATATCACAAATGAAATTTATAATTGCCCGAATTTGATGGTATTTAAAGAACAGATCGAAGCATATAACAAAACCATCCCTGGCAACGACAGCGGTAAAATTTATGGTATTCCGGTAGAAATGACCAATACTTCCCCATTGTCCTATTCCCAGGATGTAATTTACTCCAGCCCGATGCTGCGCTGGGATCTCTATAAAGAACTGGGATACCCTGAAATAAAAGATCTGGATGGTTTACTGGATGTCTTGGAAGAAATGAAGAAAAGGCATCCTACCAATGATAAAGGAGATCCTGCCTATCCGTTTTCACTTTGGCCTGACTGGGACGGCGGCGATAACATGATGGGCATCGCCAACGTTGTACAGCTGACTACGTGGTATGGTGAGAAGATTAAACAGTCTATCATTTTAAAACCCGATAATACATTTACACCGGTTACTGATAAAAATGCCGCATATTACAAGATATTGCATTTCCTTAACAAAGCCCAGAGAAGAGGTCTGGTGGACCCGGATTCAGGTACACAGAACTGGGATAATATTGTAGCAAAAATGACAAACGGCCAGGTATACCTGATGTGGTACAGCTGGCAGATAGGCTTCTGGAACTCAACAGAAAGGCTTAAAAATGGAAATGCCTTTATATTTGTTCCCGTTAAAGACCAGATCTATTATGCGGATTCCGACCCATACTATGGAAGCGGCCGTATTATTGGTGTCGGCTCCTTGGTCAGCGGTGAAAAATATGACAGAATCATGGCATTCCTCGATTGGTATGCAAGCCCGGAAGCATGTGAATACCAGCATTGCGGTATAAAAGGCTTTACATATGATGTTGGTCCTGATGGAAGATACTACGTAATGAATGACAACGCACTTATGGATAACCTGCCAGTTCCCGAAGAATGGGGTGGCAGCGGGTATAATGATGGTTTCAACAAATTCAACCAATGGATTGTCAATGCCATCAGCATAAATCCGAAGACCGGTGAACCTTATTCCACCCAGTACTGGAGCACATACAAAGAAGCCACGATGACTGAAATGAAAAAAGAATGGTCCGAAAGATTTAATGCATCTGATCCAGTGGATTATATGAAAAAGAACAATGTTCTGTTGATCAGTCCTAACGTCAGCATAACGCTTCCCAGCGATACGCCCGATATTTCTGTTATCCGCAATCAGTGCATGGAAGTATTGAACGACTATTCATGGAGAATGATATTTGCCAAAGATGATGCAGAGTTTAACGCTATGTGGGATCAGATGGTTAAAGAAATGGATGGCCTGGGATTCCAGAAACTGGTCGAGTTTGATACAGAAGTATACACCATTGAATTGGAAGCTAAAAAAGCAGCAGCTGCATCAGCTCAGTAAAATTATATTGTTTAAATTTATATGATTACCCCGGAAAATCCCATTTCCGGGGTAATTCTTTTTTGATACTTTTTCAATATAGGACGATATACTTTTAAAAAAAAAACAACCCTGCCCAGTGTTTTTGTACCTGACGCAAGGCTGTTTTTGATATACTGGTTCTCATTTAGCTTCTGCTCAGGTTATTTCTTCTGCAATTTGCGGGGGTCGATATTAAAATGATACTTACCTCTTTTCTTCACGTTTAATGGCCCTGCCACCCTGTCACCTTCAATTTTGTTACCAAAGTAATCGGTGCACACCTTTTCATCTGCTTTAACTTCAGGAAGCTCTCTGTTAATGGTCAGCTCCATTGTAAGATTTTCACTGTCAATTTTTATATCAACATCACATTCACATCCTGATTCATCAAAACCGCAAAATTCTCTCCATGTTTCCAAGTCCAGGCACATCTCGGGTTCAGGATACATTACCCGCAGGTATCCCGGAGGCATTTTTGAATATGCATTGCCATCCAGTTCATTATGTTCATTCGGAAGAATAATTGCAGCTTCCCCGCATTGATAAAACAGGTTATTAAAGAACTTGTTCTCCCTGGATGTCCCTCCTCGTTTAATCATCAGGCGGAATGCCACCACTTTCGCAAAGAAACCTGCCTTATCACACTTGCCAATCAGGTTATTTACCATTCTGAGCCTGTCGGTGCCTTCCAGATAAATGCCATATCCGTTCCGTATATTATCTTCGGTTGTTTTATACCAACCTGAAGAACCGGGCTCGTCCTTTAAATCATTCTTATTATACCTTCCCTCAACATTCCAGATTATATTATTGTCAATCAGGTTTTCCTTATCTCGCGTGCATTCGATAAATACATGTTCTCTCGAATTAATACCGTCTATGAACAGGTTGGAAGTTATACGGTTGTTTTCATTCCCAACATCCAGCCACAGTGCATCACACCCGTAGCATTCCTTAATGACATTGCGTCGGATAAGAGAATTCACCGAATTATGCAGTTTAATTCCGCCCGCTTCCCATGAAAGCTCCATCCGCTGCCATCCTGTTCCGATTATAAGATTATCCTCAATTAGCATGTTTTTTACAAACATTCCTGCAATACCACATACTCCGGCATCTTTAACGATATTTCTTCTTATAATGGTATTGCCGATAATTTGTCCTTCCTGTATTGGATGGTGCCAGCATTCGTTACCGCAATCAATCCCGGTTCCATTGGCCCAGTCAATAATACAGTCTTCTATAATCCAATGGTGCCCCCGGTAACAGGAAAGAGATCCACGCTGGGGAACCGGAGAACCGGTAGCTGCATGTGCTAATGTCAGCCCTTTTACTTTGATATACGGCAGGAAGGGAACCTTTGGTGCAAAGCACTGCTCCCTGTTTGTCACTTCAATAATATGGTTCCTTGGATCATCATCTCCGGGCAAACGGATATGTACCTTCTGCCCATTTGCCTCTACCCAGTAGGTATTGTCGCTTTCACTCAACATGTAGTATAAAGGCACCTGCTTCATTGGTTTACCGTCAACAAATACCATTCCTCTCCTGTTTAGGTAGGGTGTCATATCTGTCTTGTCATATTCAATGAACAATCTGTCATGAAGGATGTTTACGGCACAGAATGGATTATAGCCTTTAAAATCCTCAGGATCCAACTCTATTTCCCACACTTTGATACCTTTTGTTTTTTCCGGATCTTCCCTGAATCCCCTGACAAGCCTCCATCCAACACTGGGCTTGAAATCTTTCACCTCAACAGAAGCCTTGATTATAACTTCTTCACCTTGATAAGCCTCATAGCTTATCATCTTCGAAGGACTTAATCCACCTCTTGCCGGCTGAACGGTTTCACGATATATCCCTTTATGGATCAGTACACGTGTCCCGGGCTCTGCTATCTGTGCTGCGGCATTGATTGTTTTCAGCGGTCTGTCAATTGAACCGTCATTATCATCCGACGCATTGGGATGCTGGTTATTTACGTGTATTTCCCTGTCGTATTCCTGTGGAACCTCCCAAAAATCAAACATTTGACCATCAGGAAGAATAGCAGTTAAATCCGTATTAATCACCATTTCTCACCCTGCCTTTCATTTTTGGCTTAAACTGAGAGTACTATTTAAGTCCAAAAAACTCATCAGCATCAAAACCATCATAGGTATGGGTTAAGTCGTTAACAGGCATAATCTCCAGCATAAACAGGTGGTTGCATGGAATGGCCAGTTCTACTTTATAATAACCATCCTGCTCAAATAGTTTTGAATCTGTCTGAAGCGGTTCTGCCGATTTTTGAAGTATCTTCCTTTGCTGTGCATTCAGACTGCGGGGTTTTCCAAGGTTGCTCCATGTCTGCAACGGGTTTGCATGCTCTCCTCCCACTTGATTCTTTATCATGATGGCCTGCTGCCCCATCGCCGGGAGCGAAAGAACATAGGATTTTTCTGCAGCTCTCTTGTTTACCCTCGTGTCATGCCAGTTCCAACCGATAATAACATATTTTCGGTCATCTTTTGTTACGATCAGATTTTCATCCCGGTAAAGCAGCTCTCTGCCTGCTTTGGCGAAAAATTCAAATGCATGAAATACAGGTTTTTTTATCGAATTAAACGCAACCAAACCAAATCCACCGTGAAATACAGATCCTGGAACATCAAATTCCTCAAAAACATCACTGAACGTCCAGTAAGAATATGAATCTGCATATTCGCCTGCTTCACTAAGAATCCGTGCAATATATGCTGCATGGAAGGTTGTGTCATGAGCCGGGCAAACAGGAACATAAGAACTGTTGAATTCTGTTATGTGAAGCGGCATATTAGCAATCTGAGGGTACTCGGCCATTATTTTTCTTGTTTCTTTTAATTCTTCAATCATGTATGAAGGATCATATATTTCATGGTACATGAAATGACCCCTTCTAACCGGCCGGCCTACCGTATAACAATGTCGGGTAACAAAATCCAATGGTAAATTATTATTGATACAATGTTCAAAAAACGAACGCAGCCATTTTTCGGTTTCAACCCCGCATATTGCGGGACCTCCTACTTTAATGCGGGAATCAACTTTTTTCACTGCTTTGGAAGAGTACTCATACAGTTTGAAATACTCTTCCATGGTTCCCGCCCAAAATGCAATATTGGGCTCATTCCATACTTCTATGGGCCATGTAATTACCTCTTCCCGACCATACCTGTCAATAAGGTGTGTTAATGTGCATTCAATAAGTTCTGCCCATTTTTCATACGATGAAGGAGGAGTGACATTTCCCTTCCAATAGAATATTGTCTGTTCTCCTGTTTTCAATTTTTCGGGCATAAATCCCAATTCAATGAACGGTCTGATGTCGTTTTCGAGATAGGAGTCAATTATCCTGTCAAGGTATGTAAAGTTATAATATGTATGTGGTTTTCCATCCACTTCTGCTTCGCGGTAGATTCCCACATCATCGCAAAATAATCCGTGACCACGGATGTACTTAAAATGAATGCTCTGCTGAACAACTTTCAAATGGTCAACATACTCTTTTTGAAGAGCCAGCCCCAGCCTGCCTGTGCCTACACAATAAGTCGCATTATTTTTAAATGGTTTTCCGGTTGGGGGAACCTGAACTTCTTTTGCCATGATAATCTCTCCCCTGCAAATTATCTTTCTGATAGTTTTTCATATTACATTGGATTATGTATTTACCACGCAGCTATGATAAGCAAACATGACGAAACTTGCCTCAGACTTCACCCGGATACTCCATCTTCTGAATACAGATATTGGGTTTTCATAATAAACATATCACACTGTTTCCCGGATGTAAACTAAAGCAGCATTATGTTCATGTTCCCGGGTTCGATGGTAACAGTCTGTCATACCATATAAATAATATAAAAAAACTCATGAGGCTGCCGTATCAGACAGCCTCATGAAAAGATAACCAATAACTTATATTGCTAATCTAGTTGTTTTTATACAGTTCGCTGAAATATTTTGAACGTTCTTCAATAATTGTTTTGATACCTACTTTTTCCAGTTCTTTCATGTATTTATCAAATGTCGCATCAAAATCAGCTTCAGGGCAGGTGATACACTGGACTGTATATTCATCTCTTACAAGTGTTATATCTGTAATCAAATCGGGTGTGGAGGGGGATGTATAGGTTGTGTCATTTACTATTATACCTGTTAAAGCATTTCTATAGTTGTCAATAACGTGCTGCTCGTAACCCGGAGCTTCCTTTGCGGTACATGCGTTAAAATCGTCAACGGTTGCAAAATAACCCTGGTTTCCTGTAAGGAAGAGGTCGGTACGTATCCAGTCCTTATCCTTGCTGTTGTATTCAGCATTAATTACAACAGGTACACCGTTCTGATCATAATTGAAGTGTTCACCTTCAAAGCCATGATAAATTGCGAATCCGCCATCCTTTGTACACAGCCAGTCAAGGTAGGTCATACATGCTTCTACTTTTTCTGCGCTTGCGGTCTTCGGGCAGAAATTAATAAGTCCTCCCAATGCATAACCTGCGCTGTATTGCTTTCCGTCATTAACATTCTTCAGAGGCTGGATGGAAATAATATCGGCACCGGGTACATTTTCCTGCAAGGTTTTCAGCAATGAACCCCTGAGTACGTCAACACTTCCGTTTACAGCATATTCAAAAAACGCAACCGCACCTGTAGCAATATAGGTTTTGAAATTGTCTTCAGACATTGTATAGTATTCCTTATTCATTAACCCTGCATTGTACAGTTTATTCATGAAACGGTAATATTCACGCATACCGGGATCATAATAATCTGCGAAAGCATCATCGCCGTTGGCAATAGCTGCTTTTGTCTTATCTGAAACCACCTGGGAAAACGCCATCTTCATATTCCACGCATTCCATGTAATTATACCAATGGCATCCTTCCTGCCGTCGGGATTATTGTAAACCATTTTATATATTACATCATATAGTTCGTCGGGGGTTTGAGGGATTGACAACCCCAGCTTATCCATCCAGTCTTTGCGGATGAACAAATTCGATTTTGCCGTTGTTGCTCTTCTTGCAACTATACCATATAACTGTTTATTTGCATTCCTTCCGATATCAAGAACATCCTTGCCAAGGTATTGCTTCATGTTCAGTGCCTGATCGGGACCATCTACGAATTCTGTCAAATCCCATGTACCACCCTGGTTGAAATAAGATTCGGCATGAGCATATGTATATGTCAGGGTTATATCGGGTGCGGTTCCTGAAGCCATCATGGCCTGCATTTTAGTAACCTCATCCCATCTTGGGACGGGTATGAACTCAACAGTAATGCCAACTTTGTTCATATGCTCATTGACATATTTAACCCATTTGTTATCGGTTATTGTGGAGCCTTCGGGCGCATTGCTGCGGTCAAACAATTCAACGGTAATTTTTACGTTATTGAACTTTTTTGAGCCATATGTGGTTTGATACTTGCTGGAAGCCGTACTTTGCTGGGTTCCGCCATCGGTTGATTTTGTATCCGAGCTTCCCTGCTGCACATTTGTGTCTTTGGTCTGCACCTTGGCATCACCGCATCCGCTTATTCCAAGAACAATCAGGAATAAAGCCAATATGCAGATAAAAAGTCTTTTTTTCATAAAAAACCATCCTCCTTACATAGTAGTTTAAATAGCAAAGGCTTTTGTTTTATCAATCAGCCTTTTATAGAGCCTATCATTACACCTTTAACAAAATATTTCTGAAGCCATGGATATACTACTATAATAGGTATTGTTGACACCGCTACGGTAGCCATTTTTAAAGACTGGGACATAACCTCGGTGCCAATACCCTCCAGATTTGGCCTGCCCGAAGTATTCAGTTCTTCGCCAAACAGCAGGTTTCTCAGGCGCAACTGCAGCGTATATTTATCAGGATCCTGAATATAAAGCAAAGCGTCAAAATATGAGTTCCAGTATCCAACCGCATAGAACAAAGAAATGGTTGCAATAATGGGAAGTGAAAGCGGCAGTACCACTTTGAACAATACCTGAAATTCCGAAGCACCGTCAATTTTCGCCGCTTCCTCAAGGCTTTTCGGAAGTTCGCGGAAAAATGTACGCATTACAATAAAGTTGAATACATTGATAGCCTGTGGAATAAATAATGCGCCCAGTGTATCAAACAACCCCAGTCCCTTAACCACCAAAAAGGTGGGTATAATACCGCCGCTGAAATACATTGTAAACAGGATTAAACCTGTAAAAAAGCTTCTGCCGGGAAGATAATTTCTCGATAACGCATATGCTGCGAAAATTGTCAGCACCAAACTGGTGGCTGTACCTATCAGCGTTACAAAAACCGTTGTTCTCATCGCAATCCATATTTGTGTTCTTCCTAAGATTTGTTTATAGGCCGACAGGTTAAAATCTATGGGATAAAAAGTAACTCTCCCTGAAAGTACCGCATTATATCCGCTCAATGAATATGCAAGCACATTTAAAAACGGGTACAGGCATATAAATATTAAAATTGTAAGGGTAAAATACAGTATAACAGAGCCCACGGTAATATTCCTTTTGCCAATGTGTTTCACATTCATTTTCGTGCCCTCCGTTCAGCTTTAAATAATGCCTTCTTCGCCAATCATCTTGGTAAACTTGTCGGCAGCCAGCAATATAATGATATTTACAACCGACTGGAACAAACCGATTGCTGTAGCTTCACTGAATTTGGCATTCTCAATGCCAAGCCGGTAAACATATGTACTTATAACCTGGGAAACCGACATGACTTTGTTGTTTCCCAGAAGCAAAGGCGCATCCAGCCCGATAGTCATCATTCTCGATAACTGAAGTATCAGCATTACAACAACAACAGACTTAATTGACGGGAGTGTAATGTAAATAAGCCTTTGAAATTTAGTGGCACCATCCAGATAGGCAGCTTCATACAGTGTTTCATCCACACCGGATAAGGCTGCGAGGTATATTATGGTTCCCCACCCTACTTCTTTCCACACGTTGCATACCACATAAGTAAAGATCCACCACCCGTTGTCACTCAGAAAAGGAATGGGCTCAACTCCAAAGGATTTTAAAATCCAGTTTATTGTTCCCCCCTGCTGCGAAAACAGGTTTGTCGCAATACCGGCCACAACCACCCATGATACAAAGTGCGGCAAATATAAAATTGATTGCGCAAGTTTTTTAAAGGCTACATGGGAAACTTCATTAAGCATTAATGAAAGAATGATTGTCAGCGGAAAATATGCGATCAGTGTTGCGAAATTCAGAACCAATGTATTTTTTATTGATCTCCAGAAGTTTTCACTCGCAAAGATTTTTTCAAATACATCGAACCCGCACCACGGGCTGCCAAATACACCCTTAAAAATGTTGTAATTCTTGAAAGCAATTGTGACACCATACATAGGCAAATACTTAAAAATTATGTAGTATGCGATTACCGGAAGAAGCAGCAAGTAAAGCATTCTGCAATTCCATATATTTCTAAGTGTCTGTGCAAATTTTTTTCTGGATTTTTCTGCCTTTACCATCAGTACCCTCCCTATGAAACTGTTAACAAAGTCCGATTTCACCATGAATTAAACCTGAAGGAACATATTGTTTATTCTCCATAACTTTTGCTATTTTCAGTATAGTATTTTTGTGCTAATATACCTATGTTTTAGTTTGACTATTTCTTTGCGTAAAACGACTTATTGATTAAATTGTTTACATGTTATAAAATAAAGCTATGTCCTTAATCAGAGGAGAGTTTCAATGGAAATTGAAAGAACTCTTGATGTACTTGATGGGAACATATGCTGCAATCACAGGATAATTTCTTATAAAGGCAATTTCTTTCACAACCATGACGGTTATGAGCTGTTTTTGCTGCTTAACGGAAACATCAATTATTACATAGAAACGGTAGGAATGCAGCTGGAACGCGGAAATCTTGTCATGATAAAGCCCTATGATTTCCATACGCGTGAAGTTGTTAAAGGCAATACATATGAAAGAATTGTTATTAACATTAAGGATTCCTATATGACAAAGCTTTCTTCCGATAAAACCAATGTGGCCGATTGTTTTTTCAGCAATTTTCCGGGCAAAGGCAATTTGCTGAAACTGAACGAGCAACAGATCACAGAATATATCATTATTGCTCAAAGGCTTAGCCAGGAACTTGAGTCCAATGAATACGGCAGCGATATACTTGTGGATTCATATATAAAGCAAATTCTCGTCATGGTCAACCGCATCTCTAAAAATCAAAACAGTGAAGGCTTGAATAACATAATGCCGTCCCTGGTTTCCAATACAATAGCCTACATAGAGCAAAACATAACCGAAGAGATTACACTGGATATCCTGTCGGATTGCTTCCATCACAACGGTACATATATAAGCAGGTGCTTCAAAAACATTACCGGCATATCATTACAGCAGTATATTATTCAAAAAAGAATAACACTGGCAAAAAAATACCTTTTTGAAGGCTGCAGCCCGCAAGATGCCTGTTTTCTGTCGGGCTTCAACGATTACTCCAATTTCTCGCGGACATTCAAAAAGCAAACCGGGCTGTCTCCCAGGGAATTTCAAAACCAGAACAATAAAAAAGGGCTTCGCAAATCCTATTTGTAATTACGGGGCTGTAAAAAAGTATTGTCACCCTGGAAATTATAATTAAATACCGGATACCCTTTGTTATTAATCCTTGGAAACGAAATTGACAACTGAATTTTTGAAAAAGAAATATCGATGATGGTACTTTCCTTCTATAAAAAAAGAGGGTATTAATATACCCTCTGAATAAGAATACCCGTATACATCCTGAATTTAAGGTATTATCCTTATTGCTGTTACCGAGTGAGGCTGAACAAGCACTTCAAGTTTTATCCCGCCTTGTTCTGCTGACCAGCCGGGCGTTTCAGAAGTCAGCTCCGAGGCTTTTATAAGTTCCCGGATCTGCTCCTTATTTAGATATGTAGGTGCCCCCATATCCAGCCATGCCTTCTTCGGATTGGCATGAGTTTCATCTATCCGGTAAAGCGTAACTGACTTGATTCCTTCTATTCCCTTTACAAAAATGTCTACCTTGGCCGCTTCAATCGGCGACTTGGGAATTTGGTGGTTTGATAACAGTATGGTTATACCTTCTTCGTCCCGGGATGCGGTACAATCCACTGTGGGGCTCTCCTCTTCAACAGCAACAGCCAGCTTGTCGCCTTTCAAATGGGAAAGCAGTTGGAATGCCCTGTAGGAAGGTTTCGGTATCCCGTGGATATTTAACAGCCCGAAACCTCCATGGTATGGAACAGAACTCAGACCACTTTCCTCAAATATATCTGTAAAAGTCCAGAAAGAGTAGCATTGCAGCAGCTCTATACGCTCAAGCACAAGATAATCCGTTATGGTTTTTACAATAAATGCCGCATTATACGGAATGTCATGATACAAGTCACGGGGGCTGGGCGAATTATTCCATTCGGTATAATATACCGGCAATGGATATGCTTCCTCCAGTGCCTTCTTCATTTTATCATATAACACGCCGCGGCCTGCGCGTGCCATTTGTTCTTCCATATCCAGACCCAGGCCATAAGCCGAATCTGTTGGGTAGTGATGAGTGGATATAAAGTCAAGAGGTAAATCATTTTCTCTGCAAAACTCTCTCAGTTCAGGGATCCATGCATCAATGGCCGATGCAGGCCCACCGACCTTTAACCCGCTGTCAACCTTTTTAATTGCCAATGCTGCATACCTGTAAAGTTCGAAGTATTCTTCCATGGTTCCTGACCAAAAAATATCAAGATTTGGTTCATTCCACACTTCGAAGAACCATTTGCGCACTTCTTCCACACCATAACGCTCAACCAGGTGTTTTGCAAGCGCGCCAATCAAATCCCCCCATTCATCGTATGATTTTGGCGGGGTGATATTGCCTTTATAATGGAATATTGTCTTGGATCCCGATGCCAGCACATTGGGCATAAAGCTTAGTTCAATAAATGGTTTCATACCTATTTCAAGCAGGAAATCAAATATGGAATCAATATTGAAAAATGAGTATTCCAGGATGCCATCATATCTTCTCATGCAAACACTCATATCATCGTTTAAAATTCCATGGAAGCGGACATATTCAAAACCCAGCTCCTCACGGCATTTTCTGAGCTGTTTCCGCCAATCCTCACGCAAGGCTGTGGCAGCGTGGCAACTACCCACACATTTTTTCCAGTACTGTTCTATCCTTCCCTCTGATTTATCAGTAAATACCGTAAGTTTCAATTGAATCACTCCTATGAATCATACTGTTTACATTATACATATTTTCCCACTGTTAATCAATTAAATATGTTTTGCCCTTCTCTGCAGAGAAAACAAATCCTATTTCGGTTTTCTCGGTTATTACAGGCTCTCCGTCGCAAGTTACATTCATTGCGCTGCCGACAACTTCAACAGGTCCGTCAAATCCGGGACGTACAACGGCATATTCCAGTTTCCCGTCCTTCCACTTCAAATCAACCTCATGTCCTCCGCGTGCCACTAATCCAGTAATACTTCCTTCCTTCCAGGAAGCTGGCAATGCCGGCAGGAAATGAAGAGCTATATGACTTTGCAGCAGGCATTCAGCAATACCTGCGGTGGCTCCCAGGTTACCATCAATCTGAAATACCCAGGTTGCATTCAGGAGGCTTCGCGAAGCAGAATTCGCAAGCATTCTTTGTATGAGTTTGTTTGTCATCTCTCCATCCATCAACCGTGCATAGATGCAGATAAACCATGCCAGCGGCCATGCTCCTTCTCCTGCGCCATGCTCCATACGTAATTCCAAGGATTTTCTTACTGCTTTCATTAAACCGGGTGTATCACGCCAGTTTATGCTCCTGCCGGGATAGCATGCAAACAGGTGTGATATATGGCCCATTCCGGGGGTAAGCTCAGGATATTCCTTATCCCACTCAAGCAGTTGTCCCTTCGAACCAACTTTATCTTCGGGCAACCGTTTGATAATATTGGCAAGCCTTTCCGAAAAATCCCGATCAACGCCTAATAGATCCTGTATCTCTATCAATGCGCCGAAGAATTCCCGAAGAATCTGGTTATCCATTGCCGGACCCACGCATATGGGTGTATCATATCCATCGGGAAGTATATACCTGTTCTCGGGGGAAACCGACGGGCACGTCACCAGTTTTCCGTCCACCTCGATCAGGAAATCCTCATAAAACAATGCCATATCTCTAAGGACAGGATACATTCTGCGTAAAACGCCCAGATCCTTTGTATGCAGGTAATGTTCCCAAACATGAAGACCAAGCCATGCACTGCCTGTTACCCATGGAGTGGATGCCATATACAGGTCCTGTGGTGCACAGTCGCCATAATAGTCGGTATTGTGATGGCAAACCATGCCTCGCATGCCATACATGACGCGGGCGGTCTCACAGCCCTTTTCATGCATCTTTTCCAACAGATCCATTAAAGGCATATGAAGTTCGGAAAGGTTACAAATTTCAACCGGCCAATAGTTCATCTGAAGATTAATATTTATTGTATATTTACTGTCCCACATAGGTGTAAACTCCGCATTCCAAATCCCTTGCAGGTTCAGTGCGGAACTGTCTTCACGGCCGCCGGAGACGATCAGATACCGTCCGAACTGGAAATATAGTGCTGCTAAGGCAGGATCATCACCTCCCTCACGGACCGACCTTATTCTTTCATCTGTTGGAATTTCCGGTGTCTCTCCCAAATCCAATACACACCGGTTCATCAATGCTGAAAAATCCGTAACATGCTCCTGCCTTATTTTACTGTATCCCTTTTTTTCTGCGTCATTCAGTCTTAACAAAACCTCTCCGACCGGATCATCGGAGCGGTTGGATGTCGATGATGCGACATACATGATTACTTCTCCGGCATTTCTTACAAGCAGTTGGGAAACAGGATCGATTATTTCACCATCGCATACAATCCGTACGGCGGCGGCAAACTTTATTTTGGATTCATGTCCATGCATAAGTATTGTATTCCCATTTACTGTGCGAAGGAAGTCTACAAAGGGCGCAGGCCAGCCACCTGCACTCACGCGTCTTCCGGGCCTTCTGTCGTCCATTGCTATTGCATCTGATATTCCAATTCGATTCATAGCGACATCGAGATTAATTTTCCCTGGTATGTCACTTGTATAACGTATACACATCACCTGGTCAGGATGGCTGACAAACATTTCCCTGTTGTACCGTATCCCGTCCTGAGTGTGATTTATATTTAAAATACCTTCCATCAGATCAAGGTCTGAGAAATATTCAGCAGCATCCGAACTATTCAGCATCCAGCCGGCGGTGAACGGCAAGTGCTGATTCAGTGCAATGTCCAACTCACCAAGCAGTGTATAATGGCGCATGCATGATGGCGTTCCTGCCATATACTGCATAATAAGCTCCTCAGCATGATAAATGTCGCCCGAGAGTATAAGTCTTCTTATTTCGGGCAACTTTTCCTTCAAGGATGGGTTATTCCGATCTATAAATTCACCATACCAAAGCGAATCATCATTCAACTGAATTCGTTCAATTGCCGTGTGGCCATAAACCATCGCGCCAAGTCTGCCATTACCCAATGGAAGGGCATCCCACCATTTGTCCGCCGGGTTGTTATAGCGAAGATGAAAAGGATGTTTCATTAACTACACCTCCATATGTATCCACATGTTGAAATTCAGTGGTTTTTGTATACGTAAATTCTCTTACCAGACCTTTATCCGATGAATCTGTTCTTCCGCCTTATACTAAACGAGGTTGCCTGAAAAAGCAACCTCGTTTGATTTACATTTCTGATTGGGTTATTTAACACCTTTTGCCTGCAAATCCTTAATATGGTTTTGAGTCATGACTTCTCTTACCTTTTCAAGGCCGGCTTCTTTTATTTCTTTCATTGCCGCATCATATGAGGCTTTGAAGTCATCATCACTTTCTGAAAGAATCATTTGCGCCAGGTATTTGTTCCATATGTTTTTAATTTTCTGATATGCTACACCTGCATCGGATGATGGATCGGGATCGAGATTGTCAAGACCAAGTTCCCAAATGTCCACACCGTATTTTCCAACATCCTTGAGGTATTCGGCGTATGATGGAGGAGCCATTGCAATTTTCTGTAATCCGCCCCATTTTGATCTCCACATAAGCAATCTTTGCTCAAAACCGTATTTATTTTCAAGTGCATCAGGATTTTCTTCAATATCTTTCAGTATTTCAGGTTTATATTGCGGTATACCGTTTACAAAATCAAAGGTTTCGCCTTCTCTTCCAAACATGTTTGCTATCTGTCCTGCATCACTCCAGCAGTATTCAAAATAACGTATTATACGTCCGGGATTTTTAGCATTTTTTGTTACCATCGATGCAACCCATCCTGCTCCTCTTCCACCTGCAAACTGAGGTTCTTTTCCGTTATATTTCTGGAATTCAAGAGGAATATATGTATAGCCTTCATCTTTTTTCAGCTGCATAATCTTAATATTGTGACTCTTCCAGATATCAATCGGGAATCTTCCGGTAACACCCCATTGTGCAGAATCAACGGTATCTCCCCATACTTCATGTTTCATCATCAAAGTATCAACACTGATAAGTCCTTCTTTATAAATCTGATTTAAGAATCTGACAGCTTCGATAAAATTCTCATTTTCAAATATTAGTTTTATTTGACCATTGTCAAGGTATATGTCTTTCCCGTAAGTCTCGGGTGCAAAAATACCGGCGAAATACTGCATCGTCAAGTTTCCGGTCAACCCCCACTGGGTAACATCAACAGGTGATTCGATTGAGAATGGTTTTACATCGGGATATTTATCCCTGATATCCCTTAATATCTGCAGCAGCTTTTCGGGAGTATCAGCCGATGGCTTGCCAAGACCTTCATAAATGCGTTTCTGGATAAACAACGATCTGGCGCCATGCTTTTCAAGGGATTGTTCATATTCTTCCTTTGTAGGCATGAAGGATGGTAAATAATACAGTTTTCCATCGGAATGGGAATGGTATTTAATAACGTCTTCCGAAATCATATCCATTAATTCAGGCGCATATTGAGCAGACAAATCATTGATTGAATGAATATACCCTGCTTCAATCAACCTTTTGGTTTCAGGGGCATACCATTCGAGAACCATTGCATCCGGAAGATCACCCGAAGCTATCATAACATTGAGATATTCTTTTTCATTTCCTGTTGGGATTATGATGTTTGGTGTAACACCGGTATCTTCAGTAATATACTTTTCTACAAGTGCCCCACGCCATGGATAATGTGTACCCCAGGCTGCAAAAAAGTAAAGATCGAACTCGAAAGGTGATGTATCTTTTTGCCAGGATAGTAAACCTTCTTGTGATTCAGACTGATTCTGATTCCCTGTTTGAGTATCGCTCTGCGGTGATGTTCTGGAGCCAGTTTGGCTGCAGCCTGTCAGTAATAACGAGAATACCAGCATTGCTGCCAAAACTGCTCTCACTAATTTGCTATAGCCTTTTGACATAACAATTCCTCCTTATAGAATAATATATACTTTATCCGGCACACCGCACCGGTATAAGCCTGGAGACTTAACCTTTCAATGATCCTATCATGATACCCTTGACAAAATATCGTTGCAGAAACGGATATGCAACAACTATAGGAAAAGCAGTTATAACCATCGTCGTATATCGGACGGAGGTTGAGCTTACAGTTAATGTTGAGACATAAGAAGCAGCTTTAACATTGACATTTGCAGACTGTATGGATTTAACCAGATACTGCTGCAACGTTTCCAGTTTTCTTCCTCCGTACAAAAGCGCATCAAACCAGGAATTCCAATGGTACACCCCGTTAAACAACGTAATTGTAGCCAATATTGGCAAGGATATTGGCAGTATCAGTCTGAAGAAAATGACTAAATCATTTGCGCCGTCTATTCTTGCCGATTCCTCTATTTCAGGTGAAATGCCCCTGAAAAAAGACATCATGATAAAAGCATTGAAAGCACTAAACAGATTCGGGATAATGAATACAAGAAAATTTCCCTGAAGCTTAAGACCATGCGCAATAAGCAGATAAGAAGGGATTAATCCTCCGCTGAAATACATTGTTACCAGTGCCATTCCTATAAAGAATTTCCGGCCTAAAAGTCTTTGCTTTGAAACCCCGTAGGCAAAAGCAGCAGTGAATAAAACAGCACTCAGGCTGCCAATTACCGTTCTGGCCAAAGTGATAAATGCAGCTTTCAGTATTCTTTCATCCCTGAGTACATAAGAATAATTTGCAAGCGAAAATTTTCTTGGGAGTAAAAATACCGGCCCGTTCAACAAATCTATAGGTTCGTTCAAAGAAGATATAATAACAAAATAGAAAGGATATAACGTCAGCAAAATTACAATGCTCATCAATATTATATTAAATATTTCGAAAATACTGTCCGAGTTTAGCTTGCGAGCCTTTATCATCGCTTTGCCTCCTTAAAACAGACTTTCACCTGTTAATTTCCTGGAAGTAAAGTTTGCGCCTGTAAGCAAAATCACTGCAGCAACAGAACGGAACAAGCCTACCGCAGTTGCATATGAATATCTTGTAAGCACAATTCCCATTTTATAGGTATATGTATCAACAATTTCAGCAGCATCCTGAATCATTGAATTGGATAACAGGTACATCTGTTCAAACAAACCAAAATTAGGGCTTATCATACCTCCGATGGCAAATATCAGCATGATGACAATGGTTGATTTTATAGATGGCAATGTAATATACCATATTTTCGCAAATCTTTTTGCTCCATCAATAACAGCTGCTTCATACATTGTTGGGTCGATACTTGTTATTGCAGCTATATAAATTATTGAATTCCAGCCGAACGATTTCCACACTTGTGACACAACCATAATTGATGGTACATATTTTGGTGTTGCCAAAAACGGTATCGCTTTTTCTGTTAAATTAAGTTTTAATATAATCTCATTAATCAGCCCATTGTCAACAGCCAACAATTCATGAATAAAGCTGATTACAAAGACCCAGGAGATAAAGTGAGGAAGGTAACTTACTGTTTGCACGAATTTCTTAAATCTCACTCTTGTTATTTCATTCAACAAAATTGCAAAAACAATTGGAACCGGAAAACCAATCACAAGGTTTAAAATGCTATAATAGATAGTGTTCCACAGCGCGGAAAGAAAATATTTATCGGTAAACGCTTCTTTGAAATTCGCAAATCCTACCCATGGGCTTTTAAAGAAACCCTCAAGCGGGCCAAGGTAAGGATTGTAATCCTTGAACGAAATTATCAGACCAAACATGGGGATATAATTGAATATCAGCATCCATAGTACAACAGGAAGCACCAATATCATCAAGTACCTCTGATCCCAAAAGATTTTCCGGACAGATACCTTTTTTTTCTTTTTACCTGTACCTGATGCGGTTGCTTTATTCATGATGCCACACCTTTCCAAAAAAGATATAATACTGAAAGATCAGAAGAACAGATGCTTTCCTAAAATTCACGCTTTTTTGAGCCACCCTTAATTTTAGTATAGGAAATATACCGAATGGGATCAATTTCAAAAATCCATTCTGATATCATAAATTAGGAAAGTTTATCGTTTTAGTTATTACTATCATTACCGAGCACCCGATACCCGGTTTGCTGTATATGTTAATATAACCTTTTTCACCATAAACAGCATTTATGCGCTCTCTTACATTCTGGATGGCATATCCGCTTTCTCTCTCTTTTTTTATTTCACCCTTATGTATTCTCTGTAAAATGTTTCTGCTTATTCCTACACCATCATCTATAATGGAAAAGTAAAGATTCTCGTCATCCTGTTTCAGTTTGACAATCATTGTTCCTTTACTGCCTTTAGGCGCTATACCATGGTTAATGGCGTTCTCTGCTATAGGTTGCAGGATAATCTTAATCATATTGTAATTGAGAGCTCCCTCGTCAATATCGAATTTTACCTCAAAAAGATTATCAAACCGTGTTTTTTCAATTTCAACATAGGCTTTTAAAAGCTCAATCTCATCTTTTACAGAAATAATGGAATTACCTTTACTGAGAACCAGCCTGTAAAACTTTGAAAGCAGGAAAGTCAGATTCTCTATGTTTTCAGCATTTACCCCTCTGGCCATCCAGGAAATCGTAGACAGCGTGTTATACAAAAAATGTGGATTGATCTGAGCCTCAAGCGCCTTTAATTCCAATTCCTTTTCCAGTATTTGTGCCTTATATACGCGTTCTATCAATTCATGAATCCTGTTGGTCATGTGATTGAAGCTTACTGCCAGTTCACCGAACTCATCATTGCTTCCGGTAGGCAGCTGAATATTAATATTTTTGTCCCTGACTGATTTTAACCCTCTCACCAGGATTTTCAACCTTCTTGTCAGTTGGTTGGATACGAAATAAATTAGTACTCCAAATATAAAAAGTGCCACAATTATAACAATTGTAATAATTACCGGGTAATTAGGACTGTCTCCCATATAATTTTCCAGCGGAGTTATTCCAACAAGATTGCATCCGATTCTATCTATCGGTATGGTGCATATTATCAGTTTTTCCTTGTTAAATTCAAATATGCCGTTTAATTCCTGCCTGTCGTTGAGTAAAGAAGCAATAACGGTTTTATATTCTTCAGGAACCAGCTTATACGCAGTTTCGGAAACAATATTTCCTGCTTCGTCAAATACAAAAAAATACTCATTAATATCATCATTGGATTTAAGATTTTCAAAAAGTTCTTTTTCTGATATTTCAATCTCCAATATACCTATACATTTTTTTTCTGTTAATGCGATCAGTTTGCGGAACAATGAAAAAACTCTCTCTTTTACGCTTGCATGAGTGTATCTCACTATTTTGGTCTCATGTATTGTGTTCCACTTCTGCAATGTTTTTCCGTCTGCCATGAATGTCCTTAACTCTCCTTTAGCTTCTATCGTGTCCAGGTGGTGAATGTCATTCCATGAACCTGGAAATGTAGGGTTGTCGATATAAAACATTGCACCGAAAATGTGCTTGTTTTGAATAATATAGCTTTCAAAAGTGGGAGCAAAAAAATAAATATAGTTCTCATAACCTTTATAATTGTTTTCATACGGATCCTGCAAATACTTTAATATTTGGGAATTCTGTGATATTGATATCGCTGTTTTCTCTATGTTTTCTATTTTTTGATTAATCACTTCTCTTTTCTGGAGCAGGCCTTGCCTTGCGAGAAGTTCAGACTGGTGCTTGAATGACTTTGTGGTTGTATGGTTAATAAAAAAACCCGTGCCCACTATCGGCAACGCAAGTATGATAAAATACGTCCATGTAAACTTCCATGCTATGCGCATATTACTGTAAAAGGACAATATTCTCCTGAATAAAGCTGATATATTATTAATTTTTCCTGCTTTCATAGGCGTTTTTCTCCCGGTATTCCATTGGGCTTATTCCATGGGTTTTTTTGAATACTGTGCAAAAATATGAGATATTATCATACCCTACTGCTTTTGCTATATCAACTATGTTATCTTCTCCTGAAAGCAGCAATTCCTCCGCCTTCTTCATTCTGACCGATCTTAAGACCTCGGTGAAACGTTTGCCGACATACTTTTTAAACAGACCACCCAAATAGTTGGGCGAAATGCCCAGCCTTTGCGCAATAACCTCTAATCCGATATTTTCCCTATAGTCATTATTTATAATATTCATCACATCGTCAATAATAAATTCTTCTTTATTCTTTCTCTTTTTTTCAAAAAAACAGTTTGCATAAATTAACACTCTCTGAATATATCGTTGCACCTGTTCCAACTTAATGCAATTATTAAATCTTTCAATTATATCACCTCCAAAATTAAATTCATTATCAATTGTTATACCATTCGCAAACAGCAATATTGAGAGTTCACTGATTATACCGGCCAGAAAGCTGCAAACCAAGCTTTTATCAACAGGGTTATTATAAATAAAATTAAAAAATTCCCCGGTCAAAGCAATTACTTCATTGCCATCCAATGAAATGACCGCTTTTAATATTCTTTTCGAATAATCTGGTGCTGAATGCAAAAAATTGCAGACCGAAGCTTCAATGTCCTCATCCCCGGACAATAAATCGTCGTAATAAAAAATATTGGTATCCCGTAAAAAGAATATCCTGTTCAGTACTGTCTGAGCCTGATTATATGATTTAACAAAGTCTGAAACGGTATTTGATAAAGACCCTACCCCAATAATATAATCTGAATTTTTTATATCACCTTTATGTTGTTGAATCCGGTGTATTAGTGTATTAACTTCATTTCTCCCCTCGTTCCTTAAAGGCAAACATATCACAATTTCTCTTTTCTCCATGTATCTTTCAGCCGTTAACCCTCGATTACCCACTACCTCTCTTACTTTCTTATAAAAATCCTTGAAATGATCCGGGGCCTTGTTATACCCGGTCTCCTGATAATCAACAAATCCATCAAAACGTATAACAACGGCCACAGCATTCTGACTGCAGGAAGAAAACATCCTTCTTTCCGAATCAAGCAAATCCTCCCCGTACTTGCAAGTACTGTTAAGAATATTTAACAGAAATCGTTCTCTCTCTTTATATTCACATTCGGTCAGTTTAAATTTCAGTTCGCTTAAATACTCTTCCTGACGGTTTTCAATATGGAGCCCGGTTTTTGCCTTGTTTATCGTCTTAAGCAGTTCTTCTTTCCGTACAGGTTTCAGTAAAAAATCACTAACACCAATATGTATTGCATCTTTCGCGTATTGAAAATCATTATGACCGGTAATGACAATAATTTTGCATTTAGGTAAAAACACTTTGACTTCCCTGGATAATTCAAGACCATCCATTATGGGCATTCGAATATCTGTTATGATAATATCAGGAAGATACTTTTTGGCCATTTGCAGACCCTGTTGTCCATTGGTTGCGGTTCCGACAACATCAATGTTATATGCTGACCAACTAATAAAATTGGCTAAACCTTCTCTTTCCCATACTTCATCTTCTACAATCAAAAGCTTATACAATTTTATGCCTCCTGCCTATAATTTCCATATATTCACCCGGATTAATGCCAAATCTCTTCTTAAACAGGCAGCAAAAATATGATGTATTTGGTATGCCAACCGCCTTAGCCAGATCAGATATTTTCATATTGTTGCCTTCCATTAATTCTTTCGCCTTTTCAATTCTGTAATCATTCAAAAACTGGTTAAAATTCTTTCCGGTGTATTCCTTAAATATACTCCCTATATAATACGGATAAAGATGAATCTCCTCAGATATCCGCTTGAGATTCAATTCCTCGGAATATTTCTCTTCAATAATTCTCAATACCGTTCTTGCCACATTGCCCTCACAGCAATTCTTTTCCATGTTTACAGCAATTCTGCTTAAAAAGCCTGTAAGGTATTTTTTTGTTTGTAAAAGAGAATCCAGCATGGTGTAATCCACCATACCCTTCTGAGGATTATAAAGGGCAACATATACTCCGTTTTCCGCATTATTGGGTAACATCATGTTTAGTTCATTTATAATGTTCATAATAAAACAGTTAAGGAGTATTTTGCTTTCTGAAGGCACCAGCCTGAGTTTCTCAAGAAAGACATCTATATAGCCTGTTCCCTGGTTTATATCCCCTTTTTGAATATAATTTACAATTTCCTTTGATATTGAATCCACTTTTTCAATCAACTGCCGTGTTAAATCCCAATTCTTTTGAGCTGATTCTCTAATATCACTATAAAATAACAGTTCCCCATAATTGACCATGAACCTGAATCCAAGTGCTTTCCGTGCCTGTTTAAAGGACATGGGCATAAGCTCTATCTCATTTACAGTCTCACCGACTCCAACAATACTGTATACCCCGGCTTTTACCCTGAGTTCTTCAACCATCCGCAGCAGTAAACTCTCCAGTTCATACCTGGTGGAAGGAGCTTCCATACATAGAATGACTTCATTCAAATTGTGATTACATGTGAGTGCAATGCCTTTTTTCTCAAGTAAGGTATCCAGCAGTTTCACAACTCTCTGCACAAGATCATCATCTAAACTGTCTTCATATATGGTTTTTGCAGGGTTCAGGGATAAAGAAAAAACTGCCACTACTTTTTCCCCTTGTATTTTTAGCTTATTCAGAAGCGTAGTTTCTTCAATATACTTTAAATCTGTCTTTTGGTTAAGAAATTCAAGAAGAAGGAAATCATGATTTTTTTCAGCATATTCCAGCCATTTATTTTCAAGTTCAGACCGTTCTCTCTGGCGTCTTTTTTTATCCTCCAGTTTTTTGAGTACGTTTAAAACTGTCTCTTCCATTGATTTTTTTCGAAATGGTTTTAAAAGGTATGCAAAAGCATTGAATTCAAAAGCTTGTTTTGCATATTCGAAAAAATCATACCCGGATAGAATTATTATCTGAGTGTCGGGTAAAAAGGACCGAATATCACGGGCCATCTGAATTCCATCCATTAACGGCATTTTTATATCAGTAATAATTAGGTGCGGCCGGATTTTCTCTGCCATTTTTTTCCCTTCAACACCATTGGATGCACAACCCGCCACTTCAATCCCCAGGCTTTTCCAGTCGAGAAAATCCTTAAGACCTTCCCTCTCCCATTTTTCATCCTCAACAATCAATAACTTATACATAAGCCACTCCAAGCTTAAGAAAGTAACAAGTTTAACACTACGATATGCAGTATAAGACTAAATGCCAATCATGAACATTTATTGATATTGCACAATTCAGCCAGGCAAAAATATATTTATTTTATTAATAATTATATATCGAAAAAGTAAATGCTTCAATACGCGGATACAAATAACAGCTCTGAAAACAATAAGTGTTTAATGAACACTTTATTCAGAGCTGAATATGTGCCGCATTATTTCAGCATCTGCTGTCTGAATCTGCCTCATTTAAAATCTATTTCAACCACATTTTTTTCTCCTGCTTTGAATGCATACTGTATATGATCCCCATCAACCTTCATTTGAGCCCGGTTCACCCTGAATGATTTGATTTTCCTTCTGCAGCGCAGAGTCAGCATCTGCTCGTTATTTGACACAAGTGCAGCCGTCAAACCATTCACATTCCAATCCATGGATTCCAGTTTGGCCCATGTATAAAGCCATACTCCTTCTATGCGTCCTTTTCCCAGCGACTCGGGAACAGCGGGCAGGAATTCAACTGTGCCTGGTTCTGAAAATACACACATTTCTATTAATATAGCCGGTATTGCGCCCTGAAGATCCGGGAACCACAGTCTGTAAGGAAAGTGCCTGGTCTGCAGTGCGTTTGTGATAAACCCGTGATTAATCAGCTGAGTTAAATTCTGCACAGTTTCCTCAATGTCTTTTAAACGAATTGCCGTAAAACAACGATGAATAATACCATGGGCCGAATCATCCTGTTGTCCCCGTTTACGGTTTGAAATCCTGATAGCTTTTGCAAGTTCCGGTTCCCTTTCGGGTGTTACCGCCCTGCCCGGCCATACATCGTAGTGATGAGAAACATGACGGTGGTTATAGTTTTCTTCTATCGAAGGCCATGACCACTCTTTAAGCCCCCCGCTTTGGTCAAGCAGATATGCGGGTAATGACTCACGCTGTGCTTCCCAATGAGGGATGTTCTCAGACTCAATACCAAGAATCTTGCAAGCTGTTATTAGGTTGTCAAGAACCTCACGACAAATTGCAATATCCATTACAGAATTAATCCGGATGGGATTTTTGTCTTTACAGGTAACAGTCATATAATCCGGGTTTGGTGTTGGATTTTCGGGTGAGAAAGATGGATAAAAAATTACACGTCCGTCAGATCCACGATCACAAGCGTAATCTTCAAAGAACAGGGCAATCTCTTTTAATGCCGGCACCAGCCGGTTCCTGAGGAACTCCTTGTCACCGGTAACCAGCCAGTACCCCCATAACTCATTGTATATCCAGCCAAGGCAACCTGTCCAGCAAAAATGAGGGTATGTTTTGGAGAAATGGTAAAATAAGCCTGAGTCGTAGTCGCAGTGAACACTGCACAGCATACCCCTGGCACCGAATATTTTTTTAGCATTTATACGAAAATCATCAAACTTGGTCTCGTAGTATTTAAAATATACATCCATCTCATCAAACAAACCGGTACTATTTCCAGCACATACCTGGAGGTTTGTATTGATATTATGCTGCCCGTACATGGGTGGAAGCTTTCCTGTATCTGTAATCTGGTAAAAACGTCCCATATCATAAAGTTTATCCATAAGCATCGGATCAATCTGGGCTTCTGAATTTGACCGAATGAGCAATTCTTCAGCCGATAGCGCGAAATCTTCTTTGTCACCTGTGCAAAGGCGAGACCTCTCCATCCTTGAACCCAAATACTCCCTGTTATAATCAAGCAGCGCGTAAAAATCAGGATCTATGGCCAATACTTCCTCCTCAACCTGTCTGGCACATTCAAAAGTAAACTCGCCCTCGAACTTTACTGTCTTGGATAATATAATGAGGCCATCAGCGTTGGATACACCGACTCCTTTTTCCATTTTCCGGGCTTTACCGCCTTTTTGAACAAAACGTAATACAGATACATATCCTTTTTGTCCGTATTCGGGATTATATGCCCATTTAAGTGTAACAAGCCCTTCAGTTGCTTCTATTTCATAACTGCATTGCCCTGTATTTAATATCCGATCATACCTGCCCGGCTTTTCCACATCAGGTAGTGTAATTGATATATCAGCATTTAACTCTCCATCCGGAGCCGTAAAGCGGCATACAACAACATCACCTTTATAGGCTGCGAACACCTCACGTGCGAACGCCCCCTTGCTGTTTTCCCACTGAACAGTTATCTTTCCGGTTAACATGTCAAGCCAGCGTAAATAATTCGTTGTCCCGCCACTTTCTGGCTGCCTGATATTCAGATAAAAAGCAGGATGAATACGCAGGCTCGGCGGTGGAATGATATTATCATACCATTTGCCCAAGAGTGGTCCAAATCCTGCATCCAACTGCGTTTGATGCACCAGTTCCCCCGCTTCCCCGAATTGCCCTTCAAGCAAGAGCCTGCGTATCTCAGGCATTATTCCGGTCAGATCAGGTGGTTCGGGTGTCCTGGCCCACTGTGGTGCATACAACAATTCATGCATAAAAGCAAGTTCCTCATTGTAAGGATCACCCAGGATATCAATTCTCTGATATCCGTTACCTGTGCTGATGCAGTTGCCATAGTCGACTGATGGCTCTATACTGCATACATTTCTCTCCGGTAAGATTGCCTTTCGTTTTTCAAGGGGCATCTCCCGGTATTTTCGTTGATACGGTATCAATTTCACATTATAACCCGACATAATCATCCTCCACTTATTACAGCCTTTAAATACATTGCAATAGATAAACCACATGGATATATTTATTTTTCAGGGGCCGGCTGGGCAGTTCATGTTAATTTTTTAGCTACTCATGCCGTTAAGTTATTTTCGATCTGTTCATTTCCAATTGCATATACAATAATAGTCGGCAAACTGGTTATAACCATTGCGGCACCGATTTGGCCCAATGTGAAACTCCAATGCTCACAAAGGAATTATTTCTTTTTCCATACATCAATTTCTAAAAACGGCAAATCCTGTTGTATGTAAAAACTCTATTAAAATATGATTGTATAACAATATTGTACCATACATGGGATAATTAGGAATGTAAGACTACCCCTTCGGTATTTGAAGGGGTTGGATATGTTCAATCATATTGTTCTATTCCAATGATAATAATACCACCGACCTTGCAGGCAGCAAAACATCAAACCGCCCGTTATGCAAGCTGAAGTTGCTGAATGGCTCAGGCTTAACCATATAAGGATTATCGAAAGTATTATAAGCATTCATCTCACCTGCTGTCAGAATTTTTCCGCTTATTCTGCCGTAGTTCCCGTTTATCAGGCTGCAGGATATGTTCTCATCTTCATAAGGATGCAGGTTGCATAATGTAATGTGTAATTTATTATCCTTGTCAACTGAAGCCGACGCACTGATTTGAGGAATGGATCGCCCGTCGAGGGTGTAATTTTTGCAAACCAAAGATAAAGATACCAGATCTGCATCCTGATGCACCTTATACATGTCAAATACATGATAAGTCGGAGTTTTAATCATTTTTTCACCTTCGGTCAGAATTACTGCCTGCAGTACATTAACGGTCTGTGCGAGGTTCGCCATTTGTACCCTGTCGCAATGATTGTTAAAGATATTGAGGTGAACTCCTGCCACCAAAGCATCACGAAGGGTGTTCTGCTGATACAGGAAAGCAGGATTCGTGCCTGGCTCAACATCAAACCATGTTCCCCATTCATCAACAATCAACCCTACCCGTTTGTGGGGATCATACTGATCCATAATGTATGAATGCCTGACTATCAATTCTTCCATATAAAGAGCGTTTTGCATGACAGAGAACCATTCATTCTCTGTAAAGTTTGTCGCAGATCCTTTAACAGACCAGTCTTTTGATGTCCTGGTATAATAGTGCAGGCTCAAGCCATCCATCAGTTTCCCCGCTTCACGCATTAAAACCTCGGTCCAATGATAGTCATCAACCGATGCTCCGCCTGCTATCCTGTAAATTTTATTTTCTCCATAATTCCTGATATATGTTGCATACCTGCGGTATTCGTCGGCATAATACTCAGCCCGCATGTTTCCGCCGCAACCCCAGTTTTCATTACCTACGCCAAAATATGTTAGCTTCCAGGGTTCTGATCTGCCGTTCTTCTTTCTAAGATCACTCATCGGCGACTTTCCGTCAAAGGTTATATATTCAACCCATTGCTGCATTTCCAGAACTGTTCCGCTTCCCAGGTTCCCACATATATATGGTTCTGCTCCAGTTAATTCACATAGTCTCATAAACTCATGGGTTCCAAAGTGGTTGTTTTCAACAACCCCACCCCAATGTGTATTAATCATGCTGGGACGTTGCTCATAGGGGCCAATTCCATCCATCCAATGGTATGTGTCGGCAAAACAACCTCCAGGCCACCGCAAAACCGGTATTTTAATTTCACGTAAAGCCTGGATTACATCATTCCGGATACCATCGGTATTTGGTATGTTTGATTCTTTTCCAACCCATATGCCTTCATAAATACATCTTCCAAGGTGCTCCGCAAAATGTCCGTAAATATTCCTGTTTATTCTCCCCTTCTTTTTTTTGGCGTCCAGTACCATTACTGCCATTATTTCATCCCTCTTTCCTCTTTAATCTGCAATGAGCGGTTTGAATAAATAAGTTTTATATTTCAAGCATCATTCATTGAAAATGCCATTTTAGCACTAATTATTCCGAATCCGGAAATAAACGCTATATTTCTCGTAGCCGATTTCATATAAAGGTACAAATCGAATATTTCTGTCCTGCCCGCAAGTCCTGTAGCTTGTTATCCAATTGCTCCATTCCCGTTCATTATCGGGAACAAGAATCCTCTCGGGATGATCTTTGTCACCATACAAAACCCTGTCTTCATCACACAGTCCGGCAAGTACCACAGGGCCCTCCATAAAAGCTACCATATTGGGATCATCGGGCAATGAAACAGCGGTGAGTTCCTTTTCCAGTTCAACGGTAACCGTATCATCCTTCCATGTTCTGTGTATGGCATAAAAGGAGGATGGCTGCGGTTTAGCTGCTTGTTTTTCCCCATTGATATAAATGGCTGCAGATTTTGCCCACCATGGAATTCTGAACCTCAGGCCAAACTCTGCTGCTCTGTCGCATTTTACCGAAAAATCCACCATCAATGACATCGGTCTGTGCTTTACTTCCCGGCTAAGCCTGTTAATGGCCCCACAGCTTCCTGCCTGAGTATTAATTTCCTGGCAGATGTCAATGCCGATCCCGTCCTTGCTCCATGTTGCCCGGGAAGGGATATACTGGCATACTGTCAAAGCATCATTATCCTCGAAATATATTCCCCTGGTGTGAGTTGCATTAGCCTGAACCAGAGTGCCATGACAGCACCAGAAATCATTTGTGGCAGAACCCCAGCCTTTGCGCGAGCCCGGCCGGAGCGGCAGGAAGTATGAAATAAGCCCTTTTAACGGGAACTCGTGCTTATACCCGTGGGGGAAGAATCCTTCCCAATGTCCCTGTGCCATAATCCCATTGTACAAATTCCTTTCCCAATAATCGGCATAGCTTGGATCGCCTGTCCACCGGAACAGGAATCCGGCAAGGCGCATCATATTATATACCGTACAGTGTTCCTGGTTTTTATCGCCAAGCCTGGCCGACATTGAATGAGGTGGAGTCCATACTTCACCACAAGTCTGACCGCCGGTGCAATATGTTCCCCTCTCGGTAACAGCCATGCGCCAGTAACTTTCAACAATGTCTCTCCAACGCTGTTCCCCTGTTACTTCCCATGCCCGAGCTGCTCCAAGCACTTCAGGTATGGTTGTGTTCGCATGCATGTTTGTAAGTACATCAATGCCCTCAAGCAATGGGTCGAAAAGACGCCTGCGGTAATAACGCTGAATTAGTTCATAATGCTCACCGCTATGAGTTATTTCATATAAATCCGCCCAGATTTCCAGCATTCCACCCGTTTCATAATCCAAGATATCATCGAACTGCTCACGGGTGAACCCACCCGACCACCTGTAGAACCAACTGGACCATGAAATGGCTATATCAAGCGCCTGCTCATTGTGAGCAAGCCTGTACATATCGATAAGTCCCATGAAAGTTTTATGCAGGGTATATTGGGGTGCCCATACCTGTTTCCCGCCGGCAATCCAATCCAGGTATTTTTCGGGAATCGAACCCACCCATTCCCCACCATTTTCTTTCTGGCATTTTGCCAGCTCGGATACTATCATGTCGGCTTTTCCCTTAATCTCGGGATCACCTGTCGCGGCATATATCATTGCCGCCGCTGAAAGCCAATGTCCAAGAAAATGACCTCTTAACTGGCAAGTTGGTGATTCCCACCCATAGTGGATATCATCATCAGGTTTGTTTGCGCAACTCCACAAACCAGCTTCAAAATAGTGATTTCTCAACAGATTTTCTGTTTTAAGGCTTAACATATACTTGCGGTTGGCTTCAACCTTTTTGCTTATTATACCCGGAAAAAGTTTCACCGCGTTATATGGTAATTCTCTATATACAATGCTCATTGAAATCCTCCTGTTCATTCCGGTATTATGCAATTTATAAACGTTATGTTTTCAAAACCGAATTGGGTCACACGCAAAAGAAGTGGATTAGATTAGTCAATTAATTGTCTGTAATTACATGGGAACCGAAAAAAACATTAGCCTAAACATTCCGGCTGCCAATGCCTTCAGTCTGCCAACCTGATATAATGATTAACCAGGGTGCTTATGAATCTTTATTGATTTTCTTATTTGGTTTTTATAATATTGTTTTGCTTATATTGAGTTTAAGGAAATCAACCGGGTGGTGGATGCCTGTCATCAGGGTCTTACACCCGCCCGGTCAACAAATCGGTATAAAATCTTATTCTTCCTGAACCATCATATTGTCAGCACAGCGTAAAGGAAGCCAAACTTGCGCTTCCGGAACCCGTATAGGTAAAATACAATGCCTGTACTCCGTCGGGAATTGCAACATCTGCCGAATATTCCTTCCATATGTTAGAGAATTCAACCGGAATCCTTCCAAGCACTTCACCATTCCATGACGTTTTGACTTCAAAAGCACCGCGGCAATACCCACGCACCTTAATCTTAACTGTTTTTATGCCCCTGCAGTCAAAATACTTAAACCCTGCCGTTGCCGAATCTTTCATATTTGCTATATACCCAATCTCTTCGTCCCCGTCTTTTCCATCCTGCGTAATTTTGGGAAACTGGTTGTTCATCCATGAACCTGTGAAATCGGTATAAATGGATTCTTCCCTGCAGAATAAATTACATGCCAGGTATGCCGGATATTCCCCCCGCCCGATCAACGGCTCATCTTTGGAACCGCAGGATGTCATCTCCACTTGCGGAATTGAACCGTCATCATTAATCTTTATGTTTTCCAGGCATCCCTGCCTGCTGAAATTTGTGCCGTTTGTATGCCTGTGATAAAAGATATACCACTGGCCGTTAATTTCAACAATGCTGCCGTGGTTGTTCCCGCCATAAAACATAGGCTTATTGGCAGGCTTATATGTATCAACATGAAGATCGCAGTTGCTTACAATTACTCCGCCATATTTGAAATCTTTGGTCGGGTATTTGCTTGTGGCATAGCACAGTTCATGCATGGCAACTGAAGAGTATATGAAATAATATGTGTCTCCTTTTTTTCTGATTGAAGATGCTTCAAAAAATTCATGACCTTCAAATCCTGTTCCTTTGCTGTAAGGTTCACTTGGAGCTATTATTACCGGTTCTTCAATAACTGTAAGCATATCGGGCCCTAAAACGGTTGCCATTGCTCCCTTTCTCGATTTGTCACCTCTGGGGCAAAAACCGGTATATAAATAAGTTCTGTCCCCTTCTGTAAGTACACCGGGATCAAACTGGGGCTGATCACCCTCTCTCTCACCCAGCAGTGTTCCATCCGGATAATGAACATAACCGTAAAACTCATATTTGCCTGCCGGCGTATTGCATACCGCAACCGATACAACCGAAACTTTGTCCAAAACATAATACAGGTAATACCTTCCGTCCGGTCCGACAGTAACATCAGGTGCATACAGGCACATACTGCCGTCCGGATTAAAAGGATCATCGGTTTTTCTGTAGATCACACCTTCATACCGCCAGTCCGAAAGATCATCAACAGGTGCCGACCAGCACACGTAATCATTTAAGCAGTAAACATACCCGTTAAAACGATCATGAGAACCATAAACATAGACCCTGCCGTTAAATACATAAGGTTCCCCATCCGGGATGTATTCCCACGACGGAAGATAGGGATTGACTCTTTGTTTTTCCATGCTCTCTTCCTCCGATTATACGTTTTACTAATCTGATTCTCATTACTTTTGATCAATTTAGCGCTATGCTTTAAATATACAATAATTCAATTCACCATACAACCCCGATCACAAATTTTATATTTAAAACGTTTTATGTGATTAAGGTGTTAATCCGTCCAATACAGCACATTTTACGAAGTTGGACTGTATCTTTATCATTTGCATCAGTTGTTGTCTAAACTGCAATTTAGTTTATTTCCGTATTTAAAAATACGAGTTTGCTTAAGCGTACCCCGATGTTATTCCAAAATTTCATAATAAAAACGTTTGATCACGATATCATTCTGTATACACTCCGGAATCTTCCTGATATAGTGGGATTCATGGCATTTCAATACCGTCAGATAACTAAAAAAAGACCCCTGATTTCACAGGGGTCTTTTAAATATATCGGCTCAATAATAATTTATCTTGCAAGCCATCCGCCGTCTACTGCGACCGTATATCCATTGACATAATCGGAAGCCGGAGATGCGAGGAATACGGCTGTTCCGGCCACATCCTCAGGTGTTCCCCAACGGCCTGCAGGTATTCTGCCGAGGATTTCCTGCGATCTTTGCTCATCGGCGCGGAGTGGTGCGGTATTGTTTGTTGCCATGTATCCCGGAGCAATAGCGTTCACATTGATGTTATACTTGGCCCATTCATTGGCCAAAGCCCTGGTAATTCCCATTACCCCGCTCTTGCTTGCGGTGTACGATGGTACACGGATACCGCCCTGGAAGGACAGCATCGATGCTATGTTTATAATCTTTCCGCCTGTGCCCTGCTTGATAAATTGCCTTGCAGCAGCCTGGCAGAAGAAAAATACCGTTCTGATGTTGATGTTCATAACATCGTCCCAGTCTTTAACAGAAAAATCTATTGCATCGGTTCTCCTGATAATTCCTGCATTGTTAACCAGAATATCTACTTTGCCGAAGGTCTCAACGGTTTTTTGAATTATACCGTCAATCGGATCAATGGTTAACAGATTTGCTACTATACTGAGGAATTTTCCGCCGTTTTCCTCGATTCTTTTCTGGGTTTCAGGCATTTCCACATAGTCAACTCCAACTATGGTGGCACCTGCTTCCGAAAGGGCAATTGCCATGCCCTGGCCTAAGCCGGTGCTTGCTCCTGTTACTATTGCTACCTTGCCATCAAGTTTAAATTTGTCCAGTATCATAAATCATTCCTCCGTTCATCATATTTTATTTTGAATTTATCTGAAATCATCCATTGATACGGTGTCCATATCGTCAAATGTCTGATTTTCACCGGCCATTCCCCAAATGAAGGTGTAGTTGCTTGTACCAACCCCCGAATGGATGGACCAGCTTGGCGATATAACTGCCTGCTCATTTTTCACAACAATATGGCGGGTTTCGCTGGGCTCACCCATGAAATGGATAACCCTGTCGTTTTCACCCATGCCAAAATACATATATACTTCCATTCTGCGTTCATGCGTATGGCAAGGCATTGTATTCCATACATTGTTCGGTTCAAGAATGGTCAATCCCATAACCAGCTGGCAGCTTTTGCATACCGCAGGGTGAACATATTGATATATGGTACGTTCATTGGATTGTGCCAACGAACCGAGATGCCTGGGATTAGCCTTGCTGATTTCAATTTTAACGGTAGGATACGAAGTATGCGCAGGAGCACTGTTGATATAAAATTTAGCGGGGTTATCCGGGTTTTCGCTTTCAAATATTACATCCTTTATACCCATACCTACGTACAAACCGTCCCGGGCTTCAAGAACATATTCTTCACCGTCAAGCTTAACCTTTCCTTTTCCCCCGATATTTATAATTCCCATCTCTCTGCGGGCCAAAAAGTAATCGGCGCCTATTTCCTTACCGGCTTCAAGCTTCAGGGGTTTATCAACGGGAGTTGCTCCACCTGCGATCATTCTGTCTACATGGCTGTAAACAAGCTTAATCTCACCTGGAATGAATACCTGCGGGATCAGGAATTCCTTTCTCAGCTCTTCTGTTGTATAGTGTTTTGCATCATTTGGATGAGCACTGTAACGAATTTCCATTATTTCTACCTCCATTTTTAATATATTTATAACAAGCAGTCCAATAACTTAACTGCAATTTTACACATATAATTAATTTATGTAGACTCACGTATGTGCAGGCTATGCTTTACAATGGTTTTAATACTGACCAAATCCTCGGTCAATATTCGCAGGAGATGCTCAACCGCCAATATCCCCAGTTCCTTAAAGGGGGTTCTTACCGTTGTCAATGCGGGTTTAAAATACTGCGCTATATCCAAATCATCCATTCCTGCAACCGCAATGTCACCGGGCACTTTCAAACCCATCTCGTGAGCCTTGTTTATGAATTCCATCGCATAGGAATCACAAATACCAAAAAATGCCGTGGGCCTGTCCTTCATTTGCAGTATTGTTTCTATCGCATCAACTGACGAATCACCGTCTTTAAGTGAAAACTTGTATTTTTCATCAATTTTCAAACCATGCTTCGCAAAGGCATCATCATAGCCTGCCATCTTGTCCTTGTCTATTCTTAACATGTCGGGGTATCCTAAAGTTGCGATTTTACTGTGACCCTTCTGAATGAGATATTCCACAATATCGCATGCGGCTTTCCTGACATCGACAGCAACATAGCTTATTTCAGAATCTTCCAGGATACGGTTGACAAAAACATGAGGAATCTTTTTTTCCTTTATCCATCGTGCCTCCAATGTTTCATTCTCGCGGTCCTTTCCAATTATGATTACCCCTTTTGCACTGCTTTTCCCGTTCCACTTTTCATAGTCTTTTTTTATCTGGTCTCCCGTACGAATAACAAGCTGAATCCTTATATTTTTCATCTCGGCTCTTTCTGTGATACCTTGTATCACTTCGGTGAAACCTTTAAACTTCTCAAAATCCTTTGCGACACTTATCTCAAATACAACATCCTTGAGGAATATTTCCTTTGTGCTGTATCCCAGTTCATTCATAGCCCTGATAATGGCTTTTCTCGCTTCAGGCCTTACATTGTCGCCTCTCAGGAATCTGAAAACGGTGCTTCGGGATACTCCCGATTTTTGAATGATATCCTCGGTTTTCGGCATGCATTACTCCTTATCTATGTCAGAAAACTGATACTAATGTTTCAAATAAATAATACTACAGTTTAAAGAAAAAAGCAACATATAAACACTTAGGCTCCTGTAAAAAACAGGAGCCTAAGGTTTTCAAGGTATAAAAAATTTATACTGTTATGATTTTGAATTTTCATTAAAGATTATGTTTACCGCTTTCATCGGAGATACGGTAGATATGGCATGTTTGTACACAAGCTGCTGTTTTCCTTCGCTGTCGATGACAACGGTGAAATTGTCAAAACCCTTTACCATCCCGCGAAGCTGAAAACCGTTCGTTAGGTATACTGTTACAGGTATGTGTTCTTTTCTGACCTGGTTCAAAAAAACATCCTGCAAATTAATATTTTTGTTCATAATAGAGCCTCCTCGCCAAAAATGAAATCAAAAAAATAAAACTGAAAATCTATATAAACTTATTGTATATAAACTAAATTTATGTTTCAAGGTATTCCTTAATTTTTTTAGTATTTTTTTCTATATTTTCATTTCCTCCCTCAATCCATATTGCATCCTTAATGGCTTTAAACCAGGTAATCTGCCTTTTTGCATAATGTCTCGTATCTCTTTTCAATACCCTTATTGCCTCGTCATAGGGCAATTCATTATTAAGATAACTGATTATTTCCTTATAGCCCAACCCCTGTAAAGCGGTTGAACCGGGTTTATAACCCATGTCCAGAAGCTTTTTCACTTCATCTGCAAGGCCGTTTTCAAGCATTTTGTCCACTCTTCTGTCAATCCTCTCATAAAGCCTGTTTCTGTCCATATCAAGAATAAATACCAGGTACCTGTATTCGGGCGGCTCCATCCTTGATTCCTTCTGGTGCTCGGATATGGGCTTTTTTGTATATTTATACACTTCCAGCGCGCGGATCACCCTTTTGACATTATTATGGTGGATCTTCGCCGCACTTTCAGGATCAACCTCCCTGAGCATGTCATGAAGAACTTTCGGTCCTTCGGTTTGGGCAATATGGTTCATTTTTTGCCTGAATTCTTCGTCTATGACCGTTTCGCTGAATTTAATATTGTATATCAGGCTGTTTATATAAAGACCGGTCCCTCCGGCAATTATCGGAAGTTTTCCCCTTGACAGGATATCCTTTATACAGTTTTCGGCATCTTTTTTATATAACGCAACACTGTAGCTTTCATCGGGGTCTATTATATCAATCATATGATGGGGTACTCCCCTCATCTCTTCCTTTGTCGGTTTGGCAGTTCCAATATCCATGTGGCGGTAAATCTGCATCGAGTCTGCAGATATTACCTCTCCGTTTGCCTCTAAAGCCAGGTTAATTGCCAAATCGGTTTTTCCCGAGGCAGTTGGACCTGCTATCACAACAACTGTTTTATTCGTACTTGATCCTTCCATTCAGACAATCCTCTTAAACTTTTTCTCCAGTTCTTTTTTGCCTATACTTATTATTATTGGCCTTCCATGCACGCATGTGTACGGATTTTCACTGCCTGCCAGTTCATTTACAAGGCTTTTTATCTCCACCGGTGACATGGACCGGTTTGCTTTAATGGCACTTTTACATGCCATCATATAAATGGTTTCCTCAGGGATTATTTCCAATACAGCGCTTGCCTCCTGGCCCAGCTTGCCCAGAATATCCCTGAAATCCCTGCCTGAGAAGCCCTCTCCAATAATATAAGGTATTGCCCTGATCAGCACTGTTTTGCTTCCAAATACCTCGGCTTCAAAACCAAGCTTCCTGATATATGGTTCCAGCTCGTTAAACTTCCGCATTTCAGGTTCGGTAAGCTCCACCATTACGGGAGTTAAAAGGCCCTGGCTGTATGACTCTTCACGGACAAACTGCTCTCTTAGTTTTTCAAACCTTATTCTTTCGTGGGCTGCGTGCTGGTCTATAAGAAATACGTCCTCTCCCTCTTCAAGAATTATATACGAATCAAAGGCCTGGCCGATAATACGGGCATTCAGAAGCCTTTCCCTGTCATCATGCACCCTTGGTTCATTTCTGTCCGGTACCTGTTTAACAGGTACACCGGCTTTCTGTGTACCGGACGGTTGTGGTATAACCTCTTTCGGTTCGGCTTTAGGTTCATATTTTTGTTCTGCCGCCCGGTAATCTTCCCTTTTATCCGGGTGAGCTCCGGTTTCCTGCATATACCCGGGGCCAATCATGGTGCTCTTTTCTGGGTACCCCGGTTTATTGTCTTCATTTATCTTTAAAAACCTGTCGGGTGGACTTACCCGGATTCCAGGTTCGGCTTCTATTTTAATCTGCTCGGCTTCCTGTTCCGGATGGGTTTCCCGAAAACTGAATATATCGGCATCATCCTTATCCTCGACACTCTGAATCAACGAAGCCCCTGACAACGCTCCCGAAACAGCCAGGTAAACCATTCTGTAAACAAGCTGATCATCGCTGAAGCGGACCTCCAGCTTTGCCGGGTGTACATTTACATCCACGGCTTCGGGTGATATATTCAGCATAAGTACGGTAAACGGAAACCTTTTCTGCATCAGCCTTGTTTTGTACGCCTCTTCAACGGCGGTTGAAATAATCCTGTTTTGCACCGCCCGTCCATTGACAAACACCATCTCAAGACTGCGGTTACCCCTTGATATTTCAGGCTTTCCTATATATCCCGAAATTTCAATGCCATTTTGCGACAGGTTCAGCGGTATAACCGCATTGGCTGTCTCTTTGCCGAAAAGGCTGTATATGGTGCTTAAAAGGTCATGGTTTCCGGGAGTATGAATAACGGTTTTTCCCTGGTTTATAAACCTCATTGATATATCGGGTCTTGCCAGTGCAATTTTTGTAATAATATCATGTATATAACCGGCTTCTGTCGAGTCCTTTTTCAGGAATTTATAACGGGCCGGCGTGTTATAAAAAAGCTCCCTGACAATAAACGTGGTTCCTTTAGGCGCTCCCACCGGTTCGCAGGCTATGACTTTTCCGCCTTCAACCACCAGCCGTGTTCCGGTCTTGGCATCCCCTGTTTTTGTTATAACCTCGACCTTTGAAACCGACGCTATGCTTGCCAATGCCTCGCCGCGGAATCCCATAGTCGAAATCCTGTTCAGGTCGTCAATACACCTGATTTTACTTGTGGCATGCCTTTCAAACGCCAATTCCACGTCATCGGCCTCAATACCGTCCCCGTTGTCCACGATTTTGATGCTTTTAATTCCTCCGTTCAATATCTCAACAGTTATCGAAGTTGAATTGGCATCAATGGAATTTTCCACCATTTCCTTGACAACCGATGCCGGTCTTTCAATAACTTCCCCTGCGGCAATTTGATTGGCAGTATTTTCATCGAGAATTACAACATTACCCATCAGCAACTCCTTATAAGTTCTTTATTTCAACTTCTGCTGAAGCGAATACAACCTGCTCAATGCATCAAATGGCGTCATTGTATTTGTATCCAGTGAACGTATTTCATCAATTACCTCCCGTTCGTTTTTCGAAAGAGCACCTGCCGACAATAAATCCAGCTGCCCGTCAACAGGTTTTATGTTTTTCTTCCTTCCCCTGCCGCTCCTGGTTATGTCTGCAGCATCAAGTTCATTCAGGATATGTTTCGCCCTTTCAATAACAAGCCCGGGAACACCTGCAAGCCCGGCAACTTCTATACCATAGCTCTGATCAGCACCGCCGGGTATGATTTTTCTTAAGAATATTATTTCGTCGCCTTTTTTCTTTACCTCAATACAGCAGTTCTTTATTCCTGACAGTTTATCCTCCAGCTCGGTAAGCTCATGGTAATGGGTTGCAAAAAGGGTCCTGCATCCTAATCGCCCTTTGTCGTTGATAAATTCTATAACAGACCATGCTATCGCCAAGCCGTCGTGAGTGCTTGTCCCACGCCCAATCTCATCAAGGATCAGAAGGCTTCTCGGTGTGGCGTTGTTCAGTATATTTGCCACCTCGGTCATTTCCACCATGAAAGTACTCTGACCCGAAGCCAAATCGTCCGATGCCCCTACACGCGTAAAAATACGGTCGGCAATTCCAATTGTTGCCTGGGATGCAGGGACAAAGCTTCCTATCTGCGCCATTAAAACAATTAATGCCACTTGCCTTAAATACGTGGATTTCCCCGCCATGTTAGGCCCTGTGATAATTATTACCCTGTCGTCATTGTCATTCAGCAGCGCGTCATTTGGTACAAAAGGAGTTGTGCCAAGCATTTTCTCAACAACAGGATGCCTTCCTTCCTTTATATTTATTTCGCTGCCTTCATGTACCAAAGGCTTGACATAATTCTCCCTGTCAGCCACTTCGGCAAGTGAACATAAAACATCCAACAGGGCCAGCCTGTCGGCTGTACGTTGTATTCTGTGAACCTCCGAGGCTATTTTTTCCCTTATTTCACAGAAAAGCTCGTATTCCAGGCCGGTAACCTTTTCTTCTGCTCCCAATATGGTATCTTCAAGGTTTTTCAGTTCCTCGGTAATAAAGCGCTCTCCGTTTACAAGGGTCTGCTTTCGTATGTACCTTTCGGGAACCTGGTTCAGGTTTGATTTCGTTACTTCAATATAATAACCGAAAACCTTGTTATACCTTACCTTAAGATTCTTAATGCCCGTCAGCTCTTTTTCCCTGGCTTCCAGGTCGGCTATCCACTGCTTTCCTTCGACAAAGGCTTTTCTGTAGGTGTCAACCTGTTCCGAATACCCGTCGCGTATAATTCCGCCCTCCTTGATTGTCACCGGGGGATCTTCTGCTATCGACCTGTCAATAAGCTCATATATATCGCGCATAGGATCGGTTTCATTCCGAATTTCGATACACAATCCGGTATTCAGATCCGACATGATCTCTACAATATAAGGTATCTGCTCCATTGACGCCTTCAGAGCCAGCAGGTCACGGGCATTAACGTTCCCTACGACCAGCTTTGATGCCAGCCTTTCCATATCGTAAACCCTTTTAAGCAGCTCCCTGATTTCGCTGCGGACCATGAACCTGTCCTTAAGCTCTTCAATGGCGTCAAGGCGACTGTTTATTTCATCTATGTCCAGTAAAGGCTGTTCAATCCATTTCCTGAGCATGCGGCCGCCCATTGCCGTCATCGTTCTGTCAAGCACCCACAGGAGACTGCCGCGCTTTTTTCTTTCTCTCAGTGTTTCTGTAAGCTCAAGGTTTCTGCGGCTTGAACTGTCTATAATCATGAAATTTTCAATTTTATATTTCCGAATCTCTTTTATATGGTTCAGGTCAACCTTCTGCGTCGATTTAAGATAGCCAATCAGGGCCCCGGACGCACATATTGCAAGCTCATCCTGCTCCAGTGAATTATATCCGCTGAAATCCTTGATGCAGTTTATTGCTTCGTTCCTGTCAAAGTATTCATCATCAAGGGCTGATACATATATTCCCATTTTTTCTTTTAATGCGTCGGACGAAAAACTTTTCATGAATTGTTTATTGACCACCAATTCCGAGGGCTGGTAACGGTATATTTCATCATACAGCTTCCTGACGGTATTGCCATAAACAATCTGGGTTGTGTAAAATTCACCCGTTGTAACATCGGCAACCGCAATACCGAAATATTTGTTCAGGCAAAATATCGACATCAGGAAATTGTTCTTTTTCTCATCAAGCATTTCAGGGTCTGTTACAGTACCGGGAGTGATAACACGGGTAACCTCCCGCTTTACAATACCCTTTGCCAGCGCGGGGTCTTCCATCTGCTCGCATATGGCAACTTTATAGCCTTTATTTATCAGCTTTGCTATGTAGTGATGCGCCGAATGCCATGGAACTCCACACATTGGCGCTCTTTCGTCAAGGCCGCAATCCCGGCCGGTAAGTGCAATTTCTAGTTCCCTTGAAGCAATCTCGGCATCCTCAAAAAACAGTTCGTAAAAATCACCAAGCCTGAAAAACAACAGGCAGTCCTTGTATTGCTTCTTTGTATCAAGATACTGCTGCATCATCGGTGTGAGCTTCATGATGTTTCTCCCTCCGGAATCACCGTTCCTTCAAGCCAGAAAGGCCATGCCCTGACAATTTTCACCTGTATCAGCTTACCTGTCAAATCTTTGTTTGCAGGGAAGTTCACCAGCTTATAATTTCTTGTACGGCCTGTATACATGGTCTCATTATTCCGGCTTATTCCTTCCACCAGCACTTCCACTGTTTTTCCTTCATAGGTCTTGTTAATTTCAAAGCTGATGGAATTCTGCAAGTCTATCAGTCTTTGGAACCGTTCCTTTTTCACATCTTCAGGAACCTGGTTTTCCATCTCGGCAGCCCTTGTTCCCTTTCTTTTGGAATACAGGAACGTAAATGCCTGGTCAAAACGCACCTTTCTGACAACATCGAGGGTATCGAGGAAATCCTCTTCGGTTTCTCCGGGAAAACCAACGATGATGTCGGTGGTAAACGAAATACCGGGAACTGCTGCCCGAACCCTTTCAACAAGCTCAAGATAATGTTCCTTGGTATACTTTCGGTTCATCTCTTTCAAAATTCTTGTGCTGCCCGACTGGAAAGGCAGATGGAGATGCTCGCACAGCTTGGGCAATTCCTTTATGGCTGTAATAAGGCTGTCAGACAAATCCTTCGGATGGCTTGTTGTAAACCTGATTCTTTCTATGCCTTCAATGTCGTTTAATGCATACAGCAAATCGGCAAAGGCATCCTTTTTGCCCAGGTCATTTCCATACGAATTAACATTCTGGCCCAGCAGCGTAATTTCCTTATATCCTGATTCGGCAAGCCTCTTAACTTCGTCCACAATGTCTTCCTTTTTCCTGCTGCGCTCTCTTCCGCGCACATAAGGAACTATGCAATATGAACAAAAATTGTTGCATCCGAGCATAATGCTGACCCATGCCTTGACCTTCTCAGCCCTGGTTATCGGAGTACCCTCAACTATCTGGCCTTCACTGTCCCACACTTCAAACACACGCTTGCCCTTCGCCAAGTGCTTGTATAACAGCTCAGGGAAAGTATACAGGTTATGGGTTCCAAATACAATTCCCACATGATGGTATGATTTTTTTATCTTCTCCACGACGTGTTCCTGCTGCATCATGCAGCCGGTTATTGCAATGATGCTTTTCTTGTTCTCAAGCGCCGGTTTTAAAAGGCCTAAATGCCCGTATATTTTCTCTTCAGCATTCTCACGAACGCAGCATGTATCAAAAACAATAACATCGGCCTGTTCTCCGGGTGAAGCTTTCATATATCCCATTTCTTCCAGCATGCCTGCAAGCTGCTCTGATTCAAGTTCATTCATCTGGCACCCGAAAACTCTTACTTCATATGTGGGCTGGCGTCCCTCGGTATTTGCTATTTCACTGTTAATTTCCTTTACCTTGTCAATATAAACATACTGTTTCTGTATGAGTTCCTCGTTTCTCTGTACTGGTTTCCTTTCTGACATTTATGCTAATACCCTTCCTTATATTTTAATTTATTGCTTATATCCACGTATTCAACTTCAGATTCAACATATCTATTTAATTATACGTTTTATTTTACCCCCAGACAAGTTATATAAAATTAAAGCTTTTTGTTTACATGATTTTCTATTTCATAAAATCCAATAAACACGTGAATTAGACGTTTGAAACACTTTATTTCACAAAAATATCCGGCCGCAGGAAAAAAAACAGGCATTTAAAGCAAGTAAAAAGCCTGATGAATACAAGTATAATTTCAATAATAAAGCAGTTATTAAATGCCCAGCTGAATTATCAGCTGAGCATTTCCAGTAACTCATGCATTTAACTTATGCAGAAAATGAAACTCCATCCTAAATGTTTACCATTACCTTGCATGCCGATGGATCTTGTAACGCTGTCTGAAAAGCTTTTTCAGCTTCATCGATGGTATAATTATGAGTAATCAGCTTTGAAAACAACTCTTTGTGTTTAGCGATAATATTCAATGCAACCGGATATGTATTTCTGTACCTGAAAGAACCATGGATACTAATCTCCCGGCATACAACCTCCAATAACGGGACTTGAGTCATATCGTTTGCTCCCATACCAATTAAAACAATATTTCCACCCGAACGAGTTGCCTTAATCGCATTTACTGCGCATTCAGGTGCACCGGTACATTCAAAAACCGCATCATAGTATTGGGATTTCAGCTTACTGTCTTTACTGTTAATGACTTCAGTAGCTCCCAGGTCCTTTGCACGTTTTAGACGAATATCCTGAATATCCGCTATTGCAACTTCAGACGCTCCTGCTTCAAAAGCCGCAATCATAACGCAGATACCAATAATTCCGGCCCCCAGTACCAATGCCTTCTGGCCGGTCTGGAACCCGGCAAGACGTATAGCATGTACACCAACGGAAAAGGGTTCTGCCAGGGAAGCAACTTGAGCTGATAAACCGGCAGGAACGGGATGGGCCAGTTCTGCAGGATGAACAACAAATTCTTTCATTGCTCCATCCACAGGTGGTGTCGCAAAAAATTGCACTTCCGGACACAAGTTATATAAACCGCTACGGCATTTGTCACACTTCATGCAGGTTATTCCGGGTTCCAGCGCAACAATATCCCCAACCTTGACATTGTCAACGCCATCCCCTACAGCTGCTACCGTCCCTGCAGCCTCATGTCCGAGTACCATCGGTTCTTTCACAACAAAATCACCTATTCTCCCATGCTGCCAGTAGTGCACATCCGAACCGCAGATGCCGCATGCATCAACCTTTACAAGTACTTCTCCCGTTCCGGGTACTGGTTTTGGTACATCCTTAACTACAATCCTTTTTTTCTCCTCCAAATATACTGCTTTCATTATAATCCCCTCCTCTCAGTTCATTTGCAGAAGCTATCAGTTAGCGTAAACTCATTATCCGGATGCTTTTCTTTCATTATACCATTGTTTGCTCCCCTGTTAATTATTTTCATCAATTAAATGCCCTATAAATCTTGCAATTTATTTAATTTGTTATATTATACTACTTAGTGAAAAAGCATCTTCATGAATTAAAACTATAGCACTGAAATGCAAACTGTTACTGTTCAGAGGTTAGCATAACAGCGGGTGATTCAGGTGATTTGACACGGAGCAGCACACCTCAAATCCACGCTGCATTCCGGTAAATTAAGGGCGTGGAACTGAACGAACCTGGATATGCAGACCGCAACGTCAAGTTTAATTTACATTGTGGAGCGTGTGTTTCAGCAGGTGCTTTGTTGCTCAGGAATCAATTCAATGGGCGCTTGCGCAAATTGCGTACCAAAACGCAACCGCGTCAGCGCATTCCATATGCGTTTTATGTTGCAACAAGCGTTTCTGCTTGCAAAATACGCCATGCATATAATCAAATGCTCTGGTAGCATTTGATTATAACCTTGAAGCAGGACCCGCTGATGGACATTGTAAACTGTTACCCCGGGATAGTAACTTTAAACTGAAAGGAGATACCAATGAAAGATTCAACATATATACGGATAAAGGGCGCTTCTGAACATAACCTGAAGAATATAGACATTGACATTCCGAAAAATAAATTGGTTGTTTTAACCGGCCTCAGCGGTTCTGGCAAATCATCCCTTGCCTTCGACACAATATATGCCGACGGGCAGAGACGGTACATGGAATCTCTGTCCTCATATGCAAGACAGTTCATCGGTAATATGAAAAAACCCGACGTAATCAGCATTGAGGGGATTTCACCGGCAATTTCCATTTCACAGAAATCAACAAGCCACAACCCGCGTTCCACGGTCGGGACCGTTACCGAAATATACGATTATCTCCGGCTGCTGTATGCCAGGATAGGCACGCCCCATTGTCCCGAATGCGGGAGGGAAATTAAAAGGCAGTCGGTTGATCAGATAACAGAGCAGATTATGGAGCTTCCCGAAGGCAGCAGGATTCTGCTTCTTGCTCCTGTTGTAAGAGGCAGGAAGGGCCGCCATGAAAAAGTTTTCGAACAGGCAAAAAGGAACGGGTACGTGCGTGTAATTGTGGACGGTATTCAGTATGATCTGTCCGAAGAAATAAACCTTGACAAGAATATAAAGCATAATATAGAGATTGTCGTTGACCGGTTGATTGTTCGTCCGGGGATCGAATCACGCCTGACGGACTCGATTGAAAGCGTTTTCAGGCTTACAGACGGAATTCTGATGGTAAGCGTGGTAAACGGGGAGATATTTACATTCAGCCAGAATTTCGCCTGTCCTGATTGCGGAATAAGCATTGCTGAAATTGAACCCAGGAGTTTTTCCTTTAACAACCCGTTTGGAGCCTGCCCGGAATGCTATGGCATCGGTTATAAGATGGAATTTGACGAAGACCTGATGATTCCTGACAAAAGCCTCAGCATCGACGAAGGAGCAATTGCCGTTTACGGCTGGCAGTCCAGCAAGGATAAGGGAAGCTGGACCAGGGCAATACTTGAAGCCCTTGCAGAAGAATTCAATTTCTCGCTGAGCGTGCCCTTTGAATCCTATCCGAAAGAAATACACGACCTGTTGATGTATGGAACAAACAAGCCAGTTAAGGTATATTACCAGGGCAGGTATGGCGGCAGTGAACATGATGTGGTATTCAAAGGGATATTTGAAAGCGTTGAACGCCATTACAGGGAATCGTCGGATAAATACAAGGCCGATTTCGAAGAATTCATGCGCATTACCCCGTGCCCGCTGTGTAAAGGCCAGCGGTTAAAAAAAGAATCTCTGTCTGTTACCGTTGCCGGCAAAAACATCTTTGAAATGACCGATATGTCGGTCAAAGATCTACACGCTTTTATTGACCAAATTCAGCTTACCGATTTTCAACTGACCATTGCAAAACACATCCTAAAAGAAATAAAAACAAGGGTGGGTTTTCTTCTGGATGTCGGCCTGGATTATCTCACACTGTCCAGGGCTGCGGGCACATTATCGGGCGGTGAACACCAGCGTATCCGCCTGGCCACGCAGATTGGCTCAGGTCTTGTAGGGGTTGATTATATCCTTGACGAACCAAGCATTGGTCTTCACCAGAGGGACAATGACAAGCTGATCAGGGCATTATGTAACCTCAGGGATCTTGGAAACACCGTTTTGGTGGTGGAGCATGACGAAGACACAATCCGCGCCGCCGATTACATTATAGATATCGGACCGGGCGCAGGGGAACACGGCGGCAATGTGGTTGCGTGCGGAACTTTGGATGACATTGTAAACAATCCCGAATCCATAACAGGAGCCTATTTAAGCGGTAAATTGTCAATTCCTGTACCCGAAACCAGGAGAACCTCCGATAAGTTTTTAACGGTATACGGTGCGCGGGAAAACAATTTAAAAAGCATCAATGTTACTTTCCCGTTGGGTGTGTTTGTTTGTGTAACGGGTGTTTCGGGCTCGGGCAAAAGCTCTCTTGTAAATGAAGTTTTATATAAAGCCCTTGCAAGAAAGTTAAACCGTGCCAGAACAATTGCCGGTAAACATGACAGAATTGAAGGAATCGAAAACCTGGACAAAATAATAAATATTGATCAAAGCCCGATCGGAAGAACTCCAAGGTCAAACCCGGCAACTTATATCGGAGTGTTTGACCTGATAAGAGACCTGTTTGCTTCCACACCCGATGCAAAGGCCAGGGGATACAGCAAGGGCAGGTTCAGCTTTAATGTAAGCGGAGGCCGCTGCGAAGCATGCGGCGGAGACGGAACGATAAAAGTTGAAATGCATTTTCTGCCCGATGTTTACGTTCCCTGTGAAGTTTGCAATGGAAAACGGTACAATCGTGAAACCCTGGAGGTAAAATATAAAGGGAAGAATATTTATGATGTTTTGGAAATGACCGTGGAGGAAGCCTTGAAATTTTTTGAAAACTTCCATGCCATCAGCCGTAAAATACAGACTCTATATGATGTAGGCCTGTCCTATATCAAGCTGGGACAACCCTCAACAACTTTATCAGGCGGCGAGGCACAGAGAATTAAACTTGCGGCTGAGCTTAGCAGAAAAAGCACGGGCAAAACAATCTATATCCTGGATGAACCGACGACAGGTTTGCACTTTGCCGATGTGCATAAGTTGATAGAAATACTTCAGAAACTTGTGGCCGAGGGAAACACGGTGGTGGTAATCGAGCATAACATGGATGTCATAAAATCCGCCGATTATATCATAGATATGGGTCCCGAAGGCGGAGACATGGGAGGAACAGTTGTTGCATGCGGAACTCCCGAGGAAATAGCCGAAAACCCCGGGTCTTATACAGGATTATATCTGAAAAAGTACTTACGATAACATATATACTAATGTGGATAAAATTCAGGGTTTATTTCTTTTAAAGCCAAAGAAATAAACCCTTAAAAATAACAATACAGTTCAGTTATATCCAATCCGCAGTTTTTCCCGCGATATATGAATTATTCGGTATGAATGGCTGAAAGGGCGCTCAGTTTCGTTGCCTTCCTTGCAGGCAGGAATCCCGAAATCAGTCCGATAAAGGCACTGAATGCCATCCCTAAAACAGCAAGCCAGACAGGTATTATTGACAGTTTCGAACCGCCCGTTCCTATGCTGCCTGCTAAAAACCTTGCACCTACCGTATTAAGGAAATACGAAACACCGAAGCTGAAACCCACACCAATGACTCCTCCGATGAAACCTATCATGGATGATTCATACAGGAATAAGCGCCTGATATCCTTGAGCCTTGCTCCTATTACTTTCATGATTCCTATTTCTTTAGTCCTTTCATATATGGCCATAATCATCGTATTGGCAATACCGATGGCGGCTACAAGAAGCGAAATGGCTCCAATTCCGCCCAACACTCCCTGCATTACTGCCTGTGTTTTATTTGCCTGTTCCAGCGATTCCGCCATACTGTATGCATTAAGTCCCAATTCCCTTATCTGTGCCTGAACATCCAATACGTTTTTTATTTCATTTACTTTGACTTTTGCCTGCTGGTATCCAACCTCTGTATCTTTCTTTTTGCTGCGATTATTGCCCGTGTCGGGATTATTCTTTTTGTTGTAGTCCTCCTGGAGCTTTAAAAGCTCATCAATATTCATGAACGCCCTGTAGGCGGTTTCCCAGTTGCCCTCTTCAAGAATACCCACACCTTCAACCTTGTAGAGTTTCGGCTTTCTCTGGGAGCTTCCCGGATATCTCTCACCATAGGAAAGGTCAAAGGTCATCTTTATTTTATCCTCAAGGAAATTAAAATCCTTTTCCTCGTCAGAATAACCATACCACCAGCGCATGCTGTTCCTGCTTTTAGGGTTGTAAAACTGCTGCTTCAAATCAAATCCGAAGACAATCTGGTTTGTATCACCGGGAGCCAGCAGCCTGCCTTCACTTACCTTATAGTTAAGTGCTTCCATGGCTTCGGGCTGTAAGCCAACAATACTTACATAACCCAGGTACTTTCCGATTTCCATTTTAACAGTGGTCTCATAAAAAGGTGTTACTGCTTCAACATTAGGTATTTTGGCAACCTGGTTCAACTCTTCCTGGGATATGGTGGGCTCAACCCATTCACCCCTTCTGCTCCTGCTTGTATTAATTTTTTCATAATTGGGGTATACGGTGATTACGTTCATATCGCCCATCCTGCTCATTTGTTCTTTATAGGCAGTATTAATCGCAATACCGAGGGAAAGCATGATAATAATGGCTGTTGTGCCTATTACGATGCCCAATACCGTTAAAATTGTCCTGACCTTGCTTCGGAATAAATTTCTGAAAGCCATTCTGATTACATCAAATATCTTCATCCAGCATCATCTCTTTCCTTTTCTTGCGCTTTTTAAGAACGATAACAAGAGCTATAACCCCAACTAAAACTACACCACCGATAATAACAGGAATAAGCGGGAACTTGGAGGTTTTCATCCCCGGCATATTCGGGTTTTGCCAGTCACCTGGATAAACATCGCCCGGGAACGGATTTATAACCGGTGCTGCTTCCATCGCATTGACGGTGAATTCTTTTTCAATCCTGTGTTCTTCCCCAGCAGCATCTTCAAAGGTATAAACAACCTTTCCTTTTGTCTCTCCGGGATTCAGCGGTGTAATGCTGGCTTCGTAATAATCACCGGACCCTATGTCAAAATTGCCGACAAAGTAATTGGACTCCCTGGTGTCAAAATCTCCCTCAACCTTTATCATAAGGTTTGAAAGCTTGACTCTTCCCATATTGTAAAATTCGGAAGAAATGTATACAGGTTCCCCGACATAAGCAGGCTCCGAAACAATTACTTCGGTAACCTCAAGTTTTGCCGGCTGAATAACAGGAATTCCAAAAACATCTTCCATTTTATTTGTTTTAAGCTGGTCGTTTTCCTCATACTCATACTCAAATATTGCCGTTACGACATAAGTTTTTGCCTTTGCGTCAGGAATGGTATACATCACCAGCTGCTTCTCGGACGTTTCTCCGGGCTCAAGCTTGTCGATATAGAAAGTATTGCTTGACTGTACCGGGGTAAAAACACTTCCTCCGGTCTCTTCGCTTTTTTCATCCACTACAAGCGTTATCTTCATGTTCTGAACGGCTTTCAGCTTGCTGGTATTTAAAAACGTCATGTTAAGGGTAAAGTTTTCACCTGCTTTAACCACACCGGGATCTGAAGAGTATTCCGAAATAATTATCTTCGGAACGGTATTCAGTGTTGTCTTTCCCGCTTCGGATTCAATCAGGATCCCCATGTATTGTTCCTTTTTGACCTGCTCATCACCGTTTTTATATTCAATTACAGCCTTAATCGGGTATGATTTGCTTTCACAATCCTTTGATGCAATGAAGCTGAAGGATACCGGAACGGCTTCATCAGGCTTCAAACCGCTTATCGTAATCACATTCAGCGACTGCGGCAGTATCTTGTCACCCGAGTCCACGGTAATCTTTACATCCCTGGCTTCAGTTGATCCTATGTTCCTGATGTCAAATGATACGGTGAAAAGTTGTTCGGTTAAAACAGCCTGCTGAGGAGTTTTTATGTTTTCGGTGATAATGTCCGCATCACCTTTTCCGCTGTCATCACCTTGTATGGGAACTCCTATGTACTGCTCCTTTTTAACCTGTTCCTGACCGTTTTTATATTCAATTATTGCCTTGATCGGGTAAGTTCTGCTTTCACAGTCCTCCGATGCAATAAAGCTGAAGGATACAGGGACTGTTTCACCGGGCTTAAGGCTGTTTACAGTTAGCACATTCAGGGACCGCGGCAGTATCTTGTCACCGGAATCCACGGTAATCTTTACATCTCTGGCTTCTGTTGAACCTATATTCCTGATGTCGAATGACACGGTGAAAGGTTGTTCGGTTAAAACAGCCTGCTGGGGAGTTTTGACATTCTCGGTGATAATGTCAATTCCCTGTTCGTCATCCCCTTCCACTATAACATTAATCGGATACTCAACTCCGCTTTCGTCATCATGATCCAACTTCACCTTTATTACATATGTACCTGATTCCAGTTTATCCTTTGCCTTTAACCTGTATGATATCTCGCTGTTGTTCAAACCTTTGAATTCCATAAGGTATTTCTTGGTAACACTGTCCAGTGCATAAAAGTTATCACCGGGAACCAAATCCACTGTCACATTTTTGGCCCCAAGTGTTCCCATATTCCAAAGATCAAAGGTCAACATAAAAATTTCACCTGGTTTTATCACAGCGGGATTGGTTTTTGCTTCCCTGACCACCAACTGTGGAGGTAAATTCTCGTTGATAATCTTTATATAAATATCTTTTGAATCAGAAAAATCCACGCCGTAAACATTTTTATACTTAATTTCCAATGGCACCTTGTATGTACCGGCTTTAGCATTCTTGTCGATCTCGAACTTAAATTCAATATTGGATGATTTTCCGGCACTAATTTTTTCTATAGTTTTATATACCGTCAACTGATCAATGACAAAAACATTCTCGGGCAGAGAGGGTGTAATTCTGATTTCTCTGGCCTCGTATTTTGATATATTGGATATTGTCAGCGGAATACTGATTGTCCTCCCGGCTTTTCCTTCAGGAATGGCATTTGAAGTGATCTCCAGAACAGGTTTAAAATCACTTTTATCAACGGTATTACCGCCACCATTTCCACCTCCGCCGGAATCATCGGAAGAAGGCGCAACATTATCGATACTTATCGTCTTCTTATAATCTTTATCATCTCCATCATACTTATACTTTATTGTGATCTGAAGTTTTGAATCTGTGTCTCCCGAATAGAAAAACTCATAATCATCAGACTTCGAGTCAGAAGAGTTAACAGTACCTTCAAAAGACTGCACATGACCGCCCGATGGTATAAATGCTTTACTCTTCTGAAAATTTACCTCTATATTTGATATTGGCTTATCATTATTATTATGTAATGTTAGCGTTAGGGTAAAATACTCTCGCGCATTAATAGTATTACCACCGTTCGCCAGGAAAGAAATATCAACATCTTCACCTGCAGCAAAAGCTGTATTGCTGCTGAACACTATTGATACAATCATAACAAAAATCATCAATAAAGCACTTATTTGCCTGTTACGCATTAGAAGCACACTCCTTCAAACCAAATTTTTTAATGTACTTATCTTTTACATCAATTTTTTCAATCTTACCGTCCCTGATATGTACGATCCTGTCAGCATATGAAGACGCTTCGGTATCATGGGAGACAAGAAGAATCGTCTGACCATATTTTTCAGCCATTTCGGATATCAAATCCATTATTTCAATGGTGGTTTTGGAATCCAGGTTTCCTGTCGGCTCGTCGGCCAGTATGATTTCGGGTTTTTCCACGAAAGCACGGGCTATACTGACCCTCTGCTGCTGTCCGCCGCTCATCTGGTTGGGCTTGTGGTTTATTCTGTTTTCAAGCCCCACCGCTTTCAGCATTTTCATTGCTTCCTTATTCCTGACTTTTTTTGAATACCCTTTAAACATCAGTGGAAGGGTTACGTTTTCAAGGGCGGTTAGATTCGGCAGAAGGTTATATGACTGGAAAATAAACCCTATGTATTTCTGCCTGAATTTTGCCAGTTCCTTTTCGTTCAGATTTTCTACATGGATGCCTTTGATTACCACGCTTCCCCTTGTGGGTTTTTCCAAACCCGCCACCATGTTAAGAAGAGTGGACTTACCCGATCCTGAAGTACCAAAAAGGCAGCAGATTTCGCCTTTTTTGATTTCAAGGTCAATACCGTTAAGGGCATATACCTTTTCCTGCCCCATACGATAAACCTTTTTCAAATCTTTAATAGTAATAATGTTTTCCATGACCTCTCCTTCCGTGACCCCTTGTTGCATTATATCATATTATGCTAAATGTTAATACAATATTTGAATAATTTGGTAAACCCTCCGGTGTTATTTTACACCATTTTTGTGAAATAATAAACAAGCTACTCTTTATATGACGTATTGAAAGTAAAAAAAGTTTCATTAATATTAATTTTTTTTAAAAAAATTATTACCGGGAATCATTTTTTCCAGTAATAAATTACCTGTATAATGATATTTGAATAGCATATGCTATAATCGGTGATTTTATGTTAATTATATATTTTTTACTATTCCTGTTTGCATTTATCGTATATGAAGTGGCAAGCCGGATAATCCATGTTTGCTACCTTGTAAAGATAAGCCTTTTGGTAGACAGTATAAAATGCAGGGATGATCTTTTATTTTTAAGGCTGAAAGACTTTGAATATGCCATTGCAGAAGTTTTCAGGCGACAAGGTTACAAAGTGCAGATGTCCGACCATTTCGGGGAGGGCGGAACCGGCATCATTCTTGACAACATTTATTATGTAATTGCACGGAAGGAAAACTACCATAACCTGATGGAAATAGAACAGGCAAAAAAACTCACCAAGCATATGAGGGATAACAATATATACCGTGGCATGATAATAACCTTGGGAGATTTTAAAGAAAGTACAAAGAGATACTGCCATATGAATGTCATTAAATGTATTAATGGCGAACAGCTAATCCAGATGTTTAAAAGTGTCCAGGCATTGTCGGCTCAATCGGTCTTTTTAAAATAAGCATATTATCATTGCCTTGCAATCTTCTGAATTTCTTGAACAGGAAACTGAAGTACCATTGGGTTCATTGAAGGATCAAGCCACTTCATCAACTTCAGCAGGTTCTCCTCGGAAACAGCGGTGCATCCCGAGGTTGAACTGTCTTCACCCTTCCAGATGTGCATAAATATTGCACTACCCTTCCCTGCAACGGGGTTTTCGGTGTTGTACTCTATAACAATGAAATACTTGTACGGCTCACCTGTTGAATATAAATCCTCGGCAGAATTCCACCGTCCTCCGGCAGGGCCTTTCTGGTATGTATTATAGTAAAGCGAGTTTGCATCGTCAACCCAGAAGTCACCCTTTTCAAATATTGTGTAAATTAGCCTGGTTCCCGGGTTTTCCTGCCTGCCAAAGCATCTGTATACAGGAAATGCCCCGACAGGTGACTTTTTATCCCCCTCCTTTTTGTCATATGACAGCCCTGCTGAACCAATTACGGCTTTCATTGGTTCAAAAACTTCATTCCACCGCCCGTTGATTTTTTCAAATGTATAGACTTCCGCTCTTTTTGTATCAAGGCTGTCGGCGCTGACAAAAACAATCTGCCTCGATTCCCCGATTACATCCTTCATATTCTCAAGGGCCGACAAGTAAAGAGAGGCCTTCTGATCCTGATTGCTTTCAGAAATATCATTTCGAAGGAACTCATCAAGATTTACATCAATAATACCGTATTTATCGGAATCGCTGTCGTTAAAATGCCACCATTCGGAACTGATAGTTGTAAAGCCGTTTCTGACCATCACATCGGTCAGCAGTTCCATGTTCTTCCTGGCATTCTCGGACATATTGCTGCTATTCCTTGAACCTTTGCCTGTAAAATCATCAAATCCTGACGGCATCTCCAGCTCATTTCCTTCCATATCCACAAGGGTTATATCAACAGCGGTGCCACGATTGTGTTTTGAACCGCCATTGTAAGGGTTTGCCACATACCTTGAATCGGGCACGATTTCCCAGAATATTTTCTGTACATACACAGGCCTGTAAGCATCCCATACCTTGATCCTGTATCCCATCTCCATAAATTCCCTGTTTGCGTTGGCAAGCTTAAGCGCGGTTGCCTCCTGTAATACGCAAACATCGTTGGGATATATTTTCCTTCCTGTGAAGTTGTTTTCGGTGGCATATTTAAGGTCAACAACAATATCAGGATCAATATCCCGGATACGTACCAGGCCGTTTATTTTCAGAATTTCCTTTTCTTCGGCATCCTGAGACTCTTTGGTTTCGTTGTTTCCTGCGGTTTCACAGCCGCTGTCGTCAACAGTGTTCCCGGAATTATTACGGTCTTCATCTTTGCTTGCAGTTTCACTATTGTCATTCTCATCCGCCGAAGGAGTGTGGCTGACCACCCCGCCCTCATTTTCAGGATATGAGCTGTTATTGTCTTTTATGCCAACGGCAGGTTTTTCAGCATTCTTATCATAATTAACGGTTTTGCCGTACTTTGTGCAGCTGCTGAAAACAAGCATAATGGACAGTAATATTGAATAAATCAAATATCTTTTGTTCATCCTGATTTTCACCTCACTGTTGTACAATCAAGCTTTTTCGGGAGTAATCAATCCAATACAACTGCCGTTGTAAGAAGCATTATATATTCATGCCCTTTACTGTTCAATACATCCAGGGGTGTTACCGATACCTGGTCAAGCCTCACAGCAGTAAGCCTGCCATCACTCTCTTTCCGGTAAACGGTCGGAACATCGTGTATAATATAATGCCTGTCCTGCCACCGGCCCAGGTATATCATCGCATGCCCGGGCATATACAACGGAGTCCCGGGCTTCAGTGAATCAAGAATCTTAATGCGCTCTTCCCTGCTTTTGCCGTTGAAGGATATATAACCTTTCATTTTTTCCTGCTGATCCGAATTTCTTGGAAAAATAATGCCGAAAGAACGGTATACATCGGCTACAAAAGCAGAGCAATCCCTGGCATTGTTCATTCCACCCCATCCATAGGGTTCACCCAGGAATTTAAACGCCTGTATCAGCACATTTTTCACCGAATAATCTGTAAAGCCCGCCGATACATCTTCGGAAAAAGGTATGTTCATTTGAACCAGCTCCAGCCCATTACCATTACCAACCGGGTAATTGACAATATATCCGGAATTACTTTCCGATACAACCGGAAGTGTTACACCCATGTCAAGCTGCAGGCGGGATACCCTTTCATCACACGATTCAGGTGTAAACATCACCGGAGACTTAACCACAAGCAAATCCCGTGAAGCACGGTAATTCACCAGGTCCCTGCCAGAGCATAACGCAACGTCTTTTACGGGTATCCATCCTTTATAGTTGTATATCTCTGCAAAATACCATTGGCCGTCGGCACTTGTATGGTATATAAGCACAGGCTCGGCAGCATAAACAGCAGTTTCGGTAAAGTAGTCAATCTGCCGGTTTGACGGGCTCGAAAAAGAACCCTTGACCGAAGGCCAGGTACGCATTTCGGTCCGCATTACCGTAAGTCCGTATTTAACATCTACAACCTCTCTGATTTCCCCGGTATTCAGGTTACTTTCAAGCTGCTCATATTCCTTCTGCTGATATTCCTTTCCTTTTTCATCGTACCTCACTGATTTTGGAATAGTGCTTAATTTATTAATCCAGCCAAGCACTTCCCCACTTTTTACTTTTTCGGGCAGTGTCTTGAAATCATTAAGATATGGAAGGCTTTTAAAATTCTCTTCATTGTATTTGTCAATTTCCTCATGAGTCATAATAACTGAATCAGAGCCGCTATACAGCTTTATCCAAAATGACGGTTTGAGCATATCCGGTGTTACACCCCGAACCAAAGGACCTGTATATTTGCCTGTTCTATATATATCTTCGTTATCTTCAGTATATTCTGCGTTGGTTTCTGGATTTCCGGGCAAATCTGAAGCATCGCCGTCAATGTTTTTAATCATTCCTGTGGGAGCAACTTCGGGCTCTTTTTCTTCCGGTTTTGCAGAATCATTCGTTTCGGATTCATTCGCGGATTCATTGTGAACCGGTTTTTTTTCGCCGCTTGCAGAATTTAAAGTATCATTATTTTTGCAGGCTGGTATTAACAGCAGTATTATTATAAACAGGATAAATTTCTTCATGTTTTTTCTCCAAATTTCCTTGTAGTGCAAACAGAAAAGCAAAATAATAATTGAACTATCAATAAAAAGATCATAACAGATAGTTCTTTCACCGTCAAAGGATCTTTGAACTTGTAAAATATGGACTTGTCAGTCGGGTTAAAGTTCATTCTTTCTGTATATATCCCTGTATGTAGTTGGAGAAACACCCTCTACTTTCTTGAATACTCTCAAAAAAGTGGTCCTGTTTTCAATGCCGACTTTTGTGCATATATCCTGGATCTTCATGTTTGTATCGCGCAACAGCTCTTTAGCCTTATTGATTCTGACCTCGTTAATATAGTCGGTCAGCAGAATGCCGGTATTATTCCTGAATACCCTTGAAACATATTTAGCTGTAACACCCATCTCATCCGCAATCTGCTCAAGGCACAGATCTTTCATATAATTCTCCTCTATATACTGGGTTATCATTGAAACTATGCTGCCCTGCCTTGATACCGGAACAGCCGACAATTCAATAACCTGATGATAGAATTTTTTGATGTTTTCTTTCAATTCATGGTTATCAACAGCAACACCAAATTGCTGCTTCCCGTCAATATCAAAATCCATTGATGCTAAGCCCATGCTCCTTATGTCCTGGCCCCTTTCGGCCATGAAACGAATTCCAAGCTTGTACAGTTCTCTAGTAAGAAGAAGTATATGGTCATAGGATGCGTCTATCTGGATATTCCTGTCAAATATCTCGTCAACTACCGCATCGGTATTACGAACATCCCCCGACTTCAAGCAGTTTAACAGTTTTTGCTCGTCATAAAATGTATATACCATTTTATCGCTCATTGATATTTGCTCCGCATGTATGATCTGGAAATTCTTGTCCTTATCCCTCTTGCTGACTGCTGTCATGGATTCGTTAAACGATATTCTAAGATCATTAAGGTCGGTAAAAAACCTTCCGATTCCGACCGAAATATCGCAGTATTTTTCATCATGCCGGAATAAAGACAGGATATGATTGAATCCTTTTTTTATTGTTTCGTTATCTTCATTTTCCACGTTGGCAATACACAGGTAAATATTCCTGCCATATTCCATGATATAAACAGGCATGTAATCTCTCAAAACTTCCTGCAAAACCTTTTTAATCCCGTCAAATACATATAAACGTTCTGTATCCTGTATTTCGCTGTAAAAATGCTCTTTAAAATCGAAAAGAATGCTGCAGCAAATATAACCCTTTTTTGAAAAATCAAATTCTTCATACAGGGTTTTTTCCAGGATTTCCTTGTCATCAAGTTTATGCCCCCGCAAAAGCAGCAACAGAGAATATTCTATATATTCGTTCGTATATATATCGTATTTTTCCTTGTACTGCAGCTGGTTATCAACCAATGATCTGATGAATGAGCTAATCATATCCAGTTCATTCATCTTAACCTTTTCACCGTCTTCAATCTGCAGTAAATCCTTTTTCTGAACAATGGTATCCTTTATGTTTTTTATGGGATTATAAATATTTGAGCTGAACAGGAAGGACAAGCATATTCCTATTAATAAAAAGATAATGCACAGGATGACCGTCATCTGCAAAATTCCGCTGGTCAGGTTTGACAATTCCTCTGACGGAGTAATTGCGAAATACCGCCATCCGTAAAGCTCGGATTTCAATAAGGAATAAATATAGTTTTCACCGTTCAGATGAATTTCACCATTGCTTCTGTCATTATCCGACTTACCTGACAGGTATTGCAGGTGATTATAAAAACCGTCGCTGTCATATATAACCTGGTTGCTGTCATTTACAACCAAAAAGGCGGTAGAGTTGAAGACACTGTTGCCTTTCAGGGTTTCTTCAATGGCATTGACATCGATATTAATGACCATGATGGTATCGTAACTGCCGGCATTATTACGCAGAACGATTGGTATTACGGGTTTAACCACGTCCAGGTTTTTATCATAAACATCGGTTTTTGCAAGCAATTCAATAAATTTCGAGGACTTTAATTTATTCCTCCAGAAGTCCACATCATAGTCCCTGTAGCTGTGAATACTGTTAAAAAAGGTATCAAATTCGTTTACTCCTGCGCCGACATATACAACATGCTCGTCAACATAAGTAAAAATGCTCGCAGCAAATCCTCCGACAATGTTTTCATTTCTCTGTATAATTTTAGGGATTCTCCAAATCCCGGATTTTATCGTCGGAGTCTGCTTTGAACGGGGCACAAGATATGTCTTTACAAATTCATCCTTAAAGAAATTGGCACCTGTTTCCTGGGCAGACTTTATATACAAATCTATCGTGTTCGAAGCTGCTTCCAGGTTCATCGCTATCTTTTCCTGGAAATCCTCTTTAATCATGCTTGCCGAGTTCATATATGTAATCAGTCCTATTACTATGATAGGAATCAATAGCAGCAGGAAATATAAAAGCAGCTTGAAATAAAGGCTTCTTCCTCCATGAAACAACAAACCAATATCTTTTGTTCTTACTGAAAACTTATTGACCACAACCGTATTTTCATCACCCTGCATAATATTTTTATAGGGATATTATTTAAACCAGACTTTTGTCCTGTCAATTATTCAACAGGATTGGAAAGTAAAAGTACTACAGCCTTTATCCTAACATGTCAGCATTCATTAGTCAAAGTTCAGCCCCAGGTTTATTTTTCCAGGTACATCAATATAGCTGTTGTTCAGAGGACCGATTTACAATGCCCGTCTGCGGATCCTGCTACGGGTATTCTGCCTTCCCGGGCTGAAAAGCACGCACTATTCTACAAACTTTCAGTCTTAAACAGTTCAGGTGTAAGATTTATCCGGGGCCGCTCATTTTCACGTCCATAATTACCCGAAACACAGAATAGCTTCGAAGCATGCTGCTATACATCGGTAAACCACCCGAATCACCTGCTGTTATTCTAACTTCTGAAAGCAACACAATATATTCTGACAGGCTCAAACAGACCATATGGTTTTATCATGTAATCGGGCGTATATTCACTGTGTTGTGTCCTGAATGATCCACTGTTCACAGTGTCTGTCTTTATGGTTTGATGGAAAGGACCGAAAAAGTTCCTGGGACTTCCCATAACTTCTATTTCAACATGGTTTCGACCTTCAATAACCGCGTCGGTTATATCAACCTGCGATGCTGCCTTCCATGGCACAAAACCTGTTGTTTTCCCGTTAATCCTGATTTCAACATTAACTGCGGAAAAATCACCCAGTTCAAGAACAATCTTATCTGTACCGGGGAATTTTCCTTTACTGTATGAGTAATCAAAATGATAAACCATGCTTCCGGCGTAGTGCATATAGCCCTGCAGGGTCCAATCCCCAATCGTTAATTTATCGGGCTCCTTTACTATGGCTCTGCCGGCATCAAGGGCAAAATCGCCAATTATATAGCAGTCCTCAATTTCCATGAAATTTTTATATTCACAGCTCAACAAAAGTGTATTTTTTCCCTCTGTAACACCTGATAACGGGATTCTCCGCAATGCCTTGTCGATGAACCAGCCTGCCGGTTCGGCCTTCTGAGCCAATCCATTAAGTGAAATATCAAACCACCCGGGGTTTTCAACAACAAGCTCCAACCGGTTTTTCGGAAGGTCTTTTACATCGAATGCAAACTCGAAAAAAACCTTTGTCCCGTCCCCAGGATGAGGTTCATAAATCCAGGTATACCTTTGCGGAATACTGTCATTCAAATGAACCTGGCGCATACCAAGTCTTTCGCGTATCTCCTTCTGGGCTGCCCATACATCCATTATCTCCGACCATTCTTCTCCCTCTATGCGGCAGCGGCATCGGTCAAGTACCAGAGAATTGGGCATTGTCCTGGTAAACAAACAGCTTGTTCCTGAAAAACCTGAGATTTGCATTTTATATGTTGTTTTTGCCCGGTTGTCCGGTTGCTCTTCAACAGATTTATTAATAATGTATAAATGGGAGTCCGCAGGACCAAAATATGCGTCAATGACAGTTTTCCCATTCACAACTGTATACCGGGGTGTTTTTGCTTTTCCGTCCAGAGGCGTCCACTCCCGGACGGTTCCAGGAGAATGTAATGTTATCGAGGCTTTGTATCCCTTTTCCCTGTCATTATTAACCGTGAATAAAACCCAAAAATCACCGGCATCTCTCAGCATATACAGGATGGAATGAATATCTTCCCCAAACCCGTCCCGGATGTCAACCAAACTTGGGTTTAATTTTCTTATCATGCTTTTAAGCCCGGTAAAATCTGAAACAATGAACATGTTTTCAGAAGAATAGATGCCATCAATTTCATCAGAAAGTTCTCCTGAAATCATTGCAGGTACGGGTTCCAGTGCAATAACTTTCCCGCCTTCTTTCAAAAAGGATTTCAGAAGATTAACGGTGCTTTCCAGCAAGGTTTTAACCGGAGGGATTATTACAAGCTTATAACCCTTTTTGTTCACATACAGTTTTCCATTCCTTACACTTCCGGTTTCTTCCATGATAAGTTCATCACCCAGATCAAAATCATTATGGCAGCCCATCAAGTACTTTAACAGGAGATTAAACCTGTCGCCGTATTCCTTTACCTGCGGCATATCCCTGTCATTTCCCCTTTTGGGAAGTCCGTACGGGTTTGTTCCCAGCATGCACCATGCTGTTGCCGAGGGGTGTATTACCAGGATGTCCCTTACCGGTTCTCCTTCGGTTAAAACAACAGAAAGTCTTGAAAAATAATCGTCGATTACCTTGTTATATTTCCACCACGTGGTATTGTAGTTGAATGAAGGAGGATAATCCCTTTTCCTGCATCCCCTCAGTGAATAAAGGGCCAAATGCTGGCACCTGATATTTACCCCCATCACGAACTGGAAATCACCAATCCATTTTTGTCCTTCGAAGTCAAAATCCCATCCGGTACAGCCATAGGTTTCGGTAATAACATGCTTCCTTCCGTACTGATTGGCAACGCTTGTACATTGCTTTACGGTTATGTATTCGCCGGTTTGATTGTTGAGCATGTCAATCCCTGGAATATGCTGATAGCGGTAATTAGGCATTATGGCTCCGCAAACCCTTGTGGCAATTCCCAGGTTGTTTTCCCAAAGGAAATGCCCGGTAAAAGCCAGCCCGTTTTTATCGCACCATTCATATAACTGCTTTGTATATGATTCCGAGAACAACTCGGTAACAGTCCTCCAGTAATCATGCCTTGTCTTTACGGAGAACTTGCCGTTAAAAAAAATATAAGGCACGTAATCCAGTATGTCGTAACCTCTTCTTTCCTTAAAAAATTCCGGGAAAATATACGTCCAGGGAAGCCACCCTGGATTGCCTGAAAAACGGCAGGTCCGGTCATGCAATCCGGGTTCGTCGGTAAAAATTCCGGGAACGGTTTTCCCAAACTCAATACCAACCTGCTCCCTGTAAGCTTCATAGGTTTTCTCTATGAAACGCCTCACTGTTTTTGGGTTTAAATTGTCCGGAGGGCTTTGATTGTTAAACCATTCACTTTTTTCGGAGATTTCCAGGCGGAATATCAATATTACATCCTGATCGGACCGGGATTGCGGCCTGGACATATCCAACCGTTCACAATCAAGAATATCCATTCCGTCCACTTTCGCTTTAAAAACCGCCTGTACCGATGGGTCGGGTGAAAAATCATCCCTTGATATTTCTATTGTAAGCCCCTTGGCCCTGAACTCTTCACTTTCTGCAGTAACCTTGCCCCCCGCAGTTCCTGACGGCCACCTGTCCTCGTCATAAAGCCATGCGTACATTCCGCATTTTTTCGCTTCGTCAACCGAGGCTTTGATGCATTCCATCCATTCAGGCCCCATGTATACTGTTTCGAGACCCTCCCTTGAATGCATGAAAAATCCGCCCATGCCCTGCTCTTTCATCGATCTTATCTGCGCCCTCAATTCGTCCGGGTCCAGTTTGTCATTCCAGGCCCAGAAAGGTACGGAACGATACTTTGCCGGCGGATTATCAAATGCCTTTTTAAGCGAAGTTATTCTATCCATTGAAACCTCCCGAAATTTCTACGGAATTAATACAAGCTCGCAGAATACAATTCTTTCCCTGTTCCACGTATAGGTTACATATACTGTTTTTCCATCTGTTACAACGGCAGGATATGAAAATTCGCCGGGGAACTTTTCAAGGATATATCCCTGTTTCCATGTATCCCCGTTATCTTCGGATATCCCCAGTATCAACGGTGTTCTCGGACCTTTGTACATTCCCACCGGGTTATACGCCAGTACAAGTGTTCCATCCTCGGCTTTATCCAGATCAATTCCGCTGTTGTTGTTGGGCAGGTATGTCGGATAGGCAGGACACCAGGTTTTACCGAAATCGGATGAATCGCTCCTGAATATTCTTGCAGCAGTACTCCTTAACAGCATGTGAACATGTCCCGGGGCCGACTCCCAAAGGGTTGGCTGGATAATTCCCTTTCCGGGCATTGTTTCATCATGATTATATGGTACCATACTGCTCTTTTGCCATGTTTCACCTTCATCATACGACAAATCGACAAATGCGTCCCAGTATTTTCCTTCCAGTGATGCCGGTGCAGCCAGCGTACCGTCTGACAAAACAATAGGTTTGTTTTTTACCGGGCCGCGCCCTCCTATATCGCCCGGTACCAGTTCCCTTGGCTCGCTCCATGTTTCCCCTCCGTCATCGGAATATATGAACATGGTATACCATGAAGGTATTTTATGCCCAACCTTGTAATAAAGAATAATTCTCCCGTCTTTTCTTTTATACAGCACCGGATTCCAGTGCGGAATTCCTTCGATATCTGCCGCCTTGACAGGATAGCTCCATCTCCCGCCCTTTTTTCTTGAGAGCCAGATGGCCACGTCATCTGCGCCTTCCCGTGAACCGCCGAACCAGGCTGCGATAATACTTCGGTCATCAAGTTTTACGACCGTTGATGCATGGCAACTCTTAAACGGCCTTTCTTCTTCAAATATGAATTCCTGTAGATTTTTGATAAGCTGCATTGTATTAACCTCAATTCCATTTAATATTCAGCAGTTTCCTGTATTCATCAACAACAGCTTTCAGCTGCCTGACTTCCAGTTTCTTTGAATAAGAGAATTCCCCGGCCTTTTTTGCCCGGCTTTCAAGTTTGATATCCAGACCTTCCAGCTGCAAGTGGTACTTTGCATTTACAGGGTAATACTGATACTCAATAACCGAAGCAAGCCCAAGTACACTCTGAAGTTTTTCGGCAATTTCGGGCCGGGTTGACCAGTTATTGCAAAGCCATACATACAAATCCGGATGAAAATTCGCCATCACACCGCTGTAACCTTCAACTCCGATTTTCAAAGTTTCCAGGAGCGTGGCGGAATTTGCGTTGTATATTTTCAAATCAGTCCCTTTCACTGCTTTGAGTTTTTCTTCAATCTGCCTCGTATCGCAGCATGTATCTTTTAAAAAGTAAAATCGTCCGGTGGCTGCACACCAGTGCAATAAATCCGGATTCATAAGTCTTTTATAAGGATATGGGCATTCATAGATGCCCAAAGGTGCATCTACTCTATTGAGAATTATTTCGGTATTTTTCTTCCACAAATCATCGCTCTCGTTCATCCCGGCCAAACGGTTGCTTACCAGGACAACAGCGTCAACTCCCGTACCGGCTATTCTTTCAAGCTCGTCAACCTGATCATCAATATTATCCGAAACATGTCCTGAAGCAATAACCTGCACACGGCCGGCAGCTGCTTTTACAACAAACCTTGCTATTTCAACCCTTTCTTCAGTTGTTAAATAAAACATCTCGCTGGACTGGCAAACAGCAAAAAGCCCCTGAACCCCGTTTGCAACATACCATTCAACAAGTCTTTCAAGGCCTGAATAATCCACTTTTCCCGATTTGGTAAACGGTGTCAGCATAGTCGGCCATACACCATTTTTTATCATTTTGTTTTTCATTTACTTCCTCCGTTACACCTGACTTTATACCATGCAATTATATAGTATTTTAAATCCAGGAAGCAAGAGTGTTTCCCCTTGCTTCCCTTCTTTTAATTATTGCTGCAGGCGTGCCAATGCATCGTTATAAATCTGTTCAAGTTCCAGTGCTCCCATTTCTATCGCCTTGTCTATAACAGCATCATACTCGCTGATGTCTTTAACGCCTATAATAAATTTATCATACTCCTGTTCAAGCATTGTGTTCAACGATGCAAGTATGTCTTTTACTCTTTCTGCTTCTTCAGCTGTAAGAGGCGGATCCATGACAGGCTCTACATAGGCCTTGTCATTACCCACGATAGTCCAGTATTCATCGTAAAGATCGCTCCATGTGCCTGTCAGCTTTTCAATCTGGAACTGGGTCATTGTATTGCAAGCCCACAATGAGAAGTTAAGCTTTGTTATTCCCAAATCGGAATACACGGCATAGTATGGTGAAGGCTGAGCATCCTTGAACTTATTTACATAATCAGCTATAAATTGCGGCTCGCCGTTTTCATCAATATAGAAGGTTTCACCCTCAACACCGAAGTTAGTGATATTTGATCCTTCTTCTGAATACATCCAGTCAATAAACTTAATAACCGTATCAGGATCCTTTATTTTCGCATTAATTGCATACATTTCTCCTGTAAATACCGTTGCATAAAATACAGCTCTTCTTACACCATCCTGGTTGGCTGGAATCGGTATAATCTGGAATGTAGCTTCGGGATCGGTTTTACGGAGATTATTGGTATAATTCAGGCCAAAACCACTGTTATCCAGGAAGAAGAATGACTTTCCGCTGGTAAGGTTTTCTTCCCATTGCTGCTTTGTAGATACCGCATAATCCGGATCCAGGACTCCCATCTTATAGGCTTTATTCAAATAAGAAAGAACATTCTTGAATTCTTTCGTTGCAGGACCAAATACATAACGGCCGCCGTCCACATCATAATCATAGTAGATTCCATCGTCACCATAGCCTGAACCAAGCATATAAGCTATTTTTTGAATATTTTTAACAGTACCGCTTCGCATTGACCATGGTATGGAATCCGGGTAAATCTCTTTTAACTTGGCAAGTACATCAAGCAATTCGTCAAAAGTATCCGGAGTTTCCAGATTATGTTTTTTCAGCAGGTCGACACGAATTACAGGGCCATAACCGTTTTTGGCTTCATTCCTTGCAATAACCGGAAATCCGTATAATTTACCGTCAAGCGTAACTTTTATAAGATCGGGTATACTTTCCCACTTTTCCTTAAAATATACCATGTCGTTCCTGACATAATCCATCAGGGGCAAAAAGATTCCTGAAGTTCCGTAATCATTTACATCACTTTTGCTGATCCTGATTATGTCCGGCAAATTGTTTGTAGCTAACAGGATTTTTTTCTTGTCATCGTAGTTACTGCTTGGTACGACTTCAAATTGCAGTTTTATATTGGTCTTTTTGAAGATTTCCTGCTGGGCCGGTGCAAAATCCTTTACCGGCTGGTTTGGATGTTCCGGAAACATAACCTTAAGTACGCGTTCCTTTTCTGAAATTTTGCCTGAACTTGCTGCTGTGTTGTCAACTGCCTGTGCCGGTGCAGTCTGATTGCCCGTGCTGCTGCCATTATCCGTTGCAGGTTTTGCACAGCCAGCAAGCAAGGAGAAAGTCATTGCCAGGCACATGATTAATACTGCAGTTTTTACACAAGTTTTTTTCATACAAATCCCTCCTATTTTGATGGAATAAAAAGAAAGTACAATAATATTAATCATCTTCTGCCGTTACCCCTTCAGTGCACCTATCATTACACCTTTGGCAAAATGCTTCTGTAAAAACGGGTACACCATTAAGATGGGTATAACAGTGATGATAATGACAGCATATTTATAATTTGTTGCAACAACTGCGAAGTTTGTCTCAATATTTCCGATGGAGGTCTGCTGATCTGCAAATTCTCCGGCAATAACAATATTTCTCAGCAATATCTGGACGGGGTATTTTGATTTGCTGTTCAGGTATATTAGTGCCGAGAAAAAGCTGTTCCAATGCTGGACGGCATAAAACAGAACCATGGTTGCCATAATCGGTTTTGAAAGCGGCAGAATAATCTTCCAGAGAATCTGCAAATCATTGGCTCCGTCCAGGAAAGCAGATTCCTGCAAAGAAACAGGAATACCCTGGAAAAAAGTGCGCATGATAATCATATTATAGGTGTTTATTGCCGGAGGAAGCACAATGGCCCATATAGTATCAATCAGTTTAAGTTTAAGCACTACAAGGTATAACGGAATCATACCTCCGCTCATAAACATTGTAAATGCTACAATGAAAGTGAAAACAGACCTTCCGTAGAAGTCCTTCCTTGACAGGGGATAAGCGCATAATGACGAGAGCACGATATTAATTGCCGTACCAACCGTAGTATATATAATGGTATTCAGATATGATCTCCATATATCCGAATTCTTGAATACGGTTTCATATGCTTTGAACGTGATGCCCCTGGGCAAAAAATTTATATCACCCCTGCTGACAAACGTTCCGTTGCTGATTGATACAATAAAAATATAATACATTGGATACACGGTAACAAATACCAGCAGCAAAAGAAGCGTATAGTTCAATATATTGAAAATTTTATAACCCGTAGATACCTTGATTTTCCTGTTTTTGCTCATTCCCATCGTCTCCCCGCCTTACCACAATCCGGTTTCACTCAGCTTGTTGGATATCTTGTTTGAAGTATAAAGGAGTATCAGTCCTACAACACTTTGAAACAAGCTGACAGCCGTTGCATAGCTGAAATCATTTCCCAAAAGGCCGCGCCTGTAAACATATGTTGATATAACATCCGCGGTTTCATAGGTGGAACCGTTATAAAGAAGTATGATTTTTTCATAACCGATGTTCATCAGCCTGCCAAGATTCATAATCAGCATAATTGAAATAGTTGGTTTGATTCCCGGCAGAGTAATGTGAATCATCTGCTTCCACCTGTTTGCACCGTCAATTGTGGCAGCTTCATACAGTTCTTCATCTATTCCTGAGAGTGCAGCAAGGTAAACTATTGATCCCCAGCCTACGTTCTGCCATATTCCTGAAGCAATATATATGGTTCTGAACCATTCCGGGCGCATTAAAAACTGAATTCGCTCCCTTCCAAGCGCCATAAGAATCTGATTGACAATGCCGTCGGAAGCAAGGAAATTCACAATCATTCCGCAAACTACCACTGTTGATATAAAATGAGGAAGGTAGCTTACGCTTTGCACAAATCTTTTAAACCCTCTGTCCGGAAGCTCGTTCAATAAAAGGGCAAGAACGATTGGTGCCGGAAATGACCAAAACAATCCATATATATTTATAAGCAAGGTATTTCTGACCAGTTTCCAGAAATAAGGATCTGCAAGGAATTTCTCAAAATGCTTAAAGCCAACCCAGGGACTGCCCAGTATCCCCTTCACTATGTTATAATCCTTGAAGGCTATTATAACACCGTACATAGGCCAATAATGAAAAATTATGTAATAACATAACGGTATAAAGAATATCAAATATAAGTATTTGCTTTTCTTAATTTGTCTCACAAAATGAGATGAGCTCTTTTCTCTCATTTTACCAGGCATGGAGCCTTGTATAATTTTCATATCGGATATCCCCCTGACAAGACTTTTGGAGAAAAAACAGTACATCCCAATTATAGAAGAGCTGTCCGGCAAAATGAAAGATCCAATTAGGTGAAAAATGATGCACTTTTCTGCCGGATAAAAAATGATTCATATTTCTGCTTTGATTAAATTTTCATTATCTGCATCTTTGCTTTGCATACTGCGGGGTTAATAGTACAACAAATTTAACCCGGATTATGTTTTCCTGCACTTTAAAGCGGCTCTCAAACAGTACAGGTATTTAAAGCAAAAAACTGTTTATCGTAGTACTTTTTTCAGAAAGGCAGCCGTATATCATGAGAAAGCAAAAAAACATTTTACCCATCGTTTTTATAATAAACTAATGCCTTTAAATACAGGTATTATTTGCATAGTAACCCTTATATACGGTATTATCCATTAATGCCGTTAATTATGAACGGATGATGCTTCTTAAAAC
>ENA-UPSB01000321-UPSB01000321.1-bioreactor-metagenome-genome-assembly--contig:-NODE-321-length-84589-cov-38.118804_pt1 | contig 84589 bp, 87 predicted proteins | sample MGYA00238182_ERZ773286 | MGnify/ENA primary metagenome ERZ773286 (study PRJEB29026, sample SAMN07631240) | bioreactor metagenome | isolation source: Switchgrass digestor | place: USA: Dartmouth... | reverse complement strand
ATGTATATATTATACCCTTAACCTTTATTCCTGTAAACATTTTTATATAATATTTCCAATCTCGTTGATATAAAACCTGTTATTTTATCTATATATAATTGAACCTCTCCATCTTTTAAAGATGGAGAGGTTCAACTATATATATTCTTCTACAAAATTCCCTGACATAATAATATGTTTAATATTTTCTAATGCTTCAATACTTTCTAATGGGTTATCATCTAAAACAAGAAAATCCGCATACCTGCCCTTTTCAATCACTCCTACCCTGTCAAAATTACAAGCGTCAGCTGCCTTACCAGTAGCTGCTTTAAGAGCATCTAAATTGGATACTCCTAAATCAATCAGAAATTTGATCTCATCTACCATTCTTCCGTGCATGCTATCTGTACCTATAACATATTTAGCACCTGATGTGACTACCTTTTTCCAATTATTCTTTGCAACCTGCCTTCCATATATAAGCTTTCGTCTTATTTCTTCATTTGTTATATCTTTTGCACCTACTCCTTTATCATCAAATATAATAGTTGAAGTAATGGTTATCCACATATTGGATTTGATTATTTTTTCTATCTGCTCTTCACTTATAAGTACAGCATGTTCTATGGATCTGACCCCGGCTTCAATACACAAGTCTATTCCTATGCCACCATGGGCATGAGCTGCAACATATTTCCCTGCTCTTTCGGCTTCAGAAACAGCCATCTTAATTTCCTCTAAAGTATAAGTAGAATTATTTAAATTACGACTCGCGGTGCTTATGCCACCTGTAACAAATATTTTTAAATGATCAGCACCTATAGCTAAATTTTGCCTTGCTACTTTTCTTACTTCTTCCGGTCCATCAGCAACAGTTAAAACTACACCATGGCCATTTGATGCAACTATTCCCTTGCCTGCTGCAAGGAGCCTTGGCCCATTTATAATCCCCTCTTGAATAGCGTTTTTTATTTCAATATCAATAAAATTCTCCTCTCCCATGATTCTCATTGTTGTAACTCCGGATCTAAAATCCTTTTTTATATTTGATATACTTCTGAGTATATTTCTAGGTGCAGGAATTCTCATCTGTTCTATCTGATTCCCAAGTTCCGGTACTATTGATAAATGAGTATGGCAGTCTATTAAGCCAGGGATAATATACTCATTAGATAAATCAATATTTTCTATTTCACCAGTAATGCTTCCAAAATCCTCTTGGCTTCCAATGCATGAAATAAGGCCATTTTCAATAAGAATACATTTATTATACAAAAGCTTGTCCCTTTTGCCGTCAAACATCCCCTTTGTCTTAATAAGCTTCCTCATCACCTTCACCTCTAATTATTCTAAATGTTATTGCCTGGTTTTTTACATTAAGAAAAATCTACAATTATTTGTATTGCTTAATTAGCCTGAAAAAACCTCACAATGTATTATTTCATCAAGTTTTACTTTTGGTCTTTTTAAACTAACATCATTAGAATATCCTATAGGTAATATTGCAATAGGCTCATGGGTTTCAGGTAATTTTAACACCTTTGATAGTTCATCCTTCCTGAAACCACTTACATAACAGCTTGCCAGCCCTAATTCTACAGCACCAAGCAGCATATTTTCTATACAAGCTGAACAATCCAGATATATTAGTGTTTCCAAAGCAATCTTTCCATATCTTTCATAGCTTTTCTGTTTATTTGCTACAATTACTATGATTACAGGAGCTTTAAGAATCCATTCTTGAGGTTTTCCGTCTATCATATTGTTACCAATAAAGGTGGTTTCAACTATAGCCTTTTTATTATCTTCGTCCTTGACTATGATAAATTCCCAAGGCTGAATATTTCCAGCTGAAGGTGCTGCATGTCCAAATTCCAGCAATCTATATATCTGCTCATCAGATACTTTCTCATCCAAAAAGGTTCGAATGCTTTTCCTATTAAAAATGACATTTTGAAATTCCAAAAAACTTCCTCCTTAACCTGCATTTATTTCCATACTTCTTTCAATACCCTTATAATGTTTTTGCCCAGAACTTTTGCTATATCGTCATCCGAGTAATTTTCTTTTACTAGATATCTTAAAATGTTTTTTGAAGCTTCTGTTGGGTTTTCCAGGCCTTTTACATACTCAATAATTTCAAATTCCTGATTTGACCTTGTTTTGTCTGAGGATAAATGCTCTGAATAAACTTGGTGAAGCCCAACATGATCTCCATATAAAGTATCCGGTCCAAATGCAACATGATCAATCCCTACCAAATCAACTATATATTTAAAGTGCTCCATATAGGAATCAATGGAATGTTTTATATGATTTTTGGTCAAGGTTGTGTGAGGAGCTGCTTCTATTCCAATAACTCCCCCTCTTTCTGCACATGCCTTTAACACCTCATCCGGGAAAAGCCTTTTACTATCCCATAAGGCTCTTGCACCTACATGGCTCAAAAAGATAGGATGTTCACTTTCATTAATCACATCCAGTGTAGTTTTATATCCCGTATGGGAACAATCTATTGCCATTCCAACATTGTTCATTCTTCTTACAACCTGCCTGCCAAAATGAGTAAGGCCACCATCCCTGTCTTCTCTAATACCTGAACCTAATGCATTTGATTCACTATATGTTATCCCCATCATTCTCACACCAAAACCATATAGTATTTCTATTCTATCCAATTCATTTTCAATAGGGGCTGCTCCTTCTATGCTGGCAATCCAAGCAATTTTCCCTTCTCTATGAGCTCTATAGATATCTTCAACTGTTTCACATTTTATAACCATATCCTGATGGGCAATATCACATAATCTCATCCCCAGGTCATGAAGTACTTCTTCCCATTTCCAGCCGCTTTTGGAATATATAGTACATGTACCGTCAAGCATGTTATCAAACACTGCATCATAATATGACTTTGATAGTGCTTCATAGGCACAGTGATCTCTACCTTCTCTAGTATATTCAAAAACTTCCTCCAGGTTTTCCGGCAAAATAGTTGGATGTTCATGCAGGGATATAAATATACTATCTCTTGCCAGCCTTATAACCCTCTCTTCTTCCTCTGGGCTTAATGGAATCAGATACTCGTCAACCCTGTTTAATTGTTTAGCCATTTTAAATCTCCTAAAGTCTTGCTGATCAAGATAAGTATAAGCCTTATAATTGTCATACTTTTTATTTATTTCCATAGCTATACCCCACTATTTTTTAAATATAAATCATCTAAATTTGCTACTTTCCCACTACTTATTTTAACTGGAGTTGCAAAGGCTATTTTGGAATGCATTAATCCACTTCCTACTAATGCCTCTGCTACCTTTAAACCAACTTTAGATGGATTAACTACAGGAACACCTACTGCCTTTTCTATTTCTTCAGCTACATCCAAAAAACCCATGGTCATACATCCAAGAACCAGACAATCTGCCCTATCCTCTTTTACTGCCTTTTTACCTAATTCAATTATCTTCCTTAATGATTCATCTCTATTTACTAATAGCTCTAAAACAGGTATATTTACTGAAACTACAGAAGCCAATTTCTCCAGGACTCCAGCTTTATAAGCCTGTTCATAGCTGCTGGCTACCATGCTATCTTCTATAGTTACTATAGAAAATCTGTGTCCCAGCATAGCTCCTACCAGCATACTGGCTTGACCAGGGCCAACTACCAGCATTTTGGTGGTAATTTCCCTCATTGCATCCAATCCTGGATCTCCGGCACAACCAAGAATAGCTGCATCATACCCTTTTCTTTCTGCATCATATATCAGCTTTGCAGCACCAGGTATGCTTAAGTACTCTTCATACATGCTTTCAATAGACGCAGGTCCTTCCTCTGCTGCCATTATATCTACTTCAGTTTCGGGAAAGGCCCACTTTTTTAAAAGCTGTCCCCTTCTCTTTACTTCGCCTTTTTCCATAGGTCCAGGTACAACATAAACAATTTTCACAATAAACCCTCCTTTTATGCTATGACCAAACTTCCTTAAGAACCCTTATTATATTTCCTCCCATTACCTTTTCTATATCTTCACGTGAATAACCCGCCTTTACTAGATATCTCAATACATTCTTGGAGCCTTCAGTTGGATTCTCAATGCCTTTTACATATTCAACTTCCTTGAATTCACTTGTATCTCCCTGGGTTCCCTTTGTTGATAAGTGAGCTGCATATGCATGATGTAAACCTACATGATCTCCATATAGTGTATCAGGGCCAAATGCTACATGGTCTATCCCCACAAGGTCTTTTATATATTCAAAATGTTCCATATATGAATATATGGAATGATTAGGGTTGTTCCTAGTCAGTGTAGTATGCGGCGCTGCTTCTATGCCTATTACTCCACCCTTATCAGCACATGCCTTTAAAACATCATCTGGAGCAAGTCTTTTACTATTCCATAAGGCCTTGGCACCAACATGTGACATGAATATAGGCTTTTTACTATATTTAATTACATCTTTTGTAGTTTCTATACCAACATGGGAGCAATCTATTGCCATCCCTACCTTATTCATTCTCTCAACGGCCTTTTTCCCGAAAGAAGTAAGGCCCCCATCCTTGTCTTCCTTAAGACCTGAACCTAATGCATTAGATTCGCTATATGTTATTCCCATCATTCTTACACCAAAGCCATATAGTATCTCAATTCTATCCAGTTCATTTTCAATAGGGGCTGCTCCTTCTATTACAGGAACTAATGCAATCCTTCCTTCTCTATGAGCCCTGTATATGTCGTCAACCTTTTCACATCTTATTATAAAATCCTGATGGGCCAGGTCACACAATCTCATACCCAGATCATGAAGCACTTCTCCCCATTTCCAACCACTTTTAGAATATATAGTGCAGGTTCCATCCATAAGATTGTCAAATATACAATCCCAATAGCTTCTTGAAAGTGCTTCATAGGCGCATGGCTGTCTTCCTTCCCTGTTAAATTCGAATATATCTCTCTCTAAATTCTTAGGAAATAAAACTGGATGCTCATGTAATGAGATGCAGATTATTTCCGCTGCCAGCTTTTCTACCAGCTTTTCCTGATCTTCATTCAATTCTATTAAATACTCGGGAAATATCTTGTCTCCATCGCATAATTCAAAGGCTCTATAATCAACTCCTGCCTCCAAGTATTGATATGCCTTATACCCCTTATACTGTTTATGAAGTCCCATTATAATACCTCCTCTTGTATTGTATATGTACTACTGCCAGAATTGGCAGTAGTACTTGCTTTCAGTTGTTATTTCCTTATATAAACCTGTGAAAGTGATGTTGGGTTTATTATTCCTTCCAAAATGGATGGTAGTTTTACAAACCCTTCAAACTTATTGTTATATGCAAAGTTATTCTTCTTGACTACTAAAGGTATATCAGGTATATCCTTAGTAATCTCTTTTTGGAAAATATCCATAAAGTTCATTGTTTCTTCTTCAGTTATTGCAGATTTCATTTTCAGCATTGCATCGTCTGCAACCGGATTGTTATACCCCATCCAGTTTAAGCTTGCTGTTGACAGAAACAATGTTGCCATTGAAGATTCAACATCATCAATTGCACCCCAGGTATTTATCGTAAGCTGCCAATCGCCGGTATTATACAGCTTATCTGTTTGCAGAGACTTGTCCATTGGTTCTGGAATAAGCTCTATTCCGATTGCCTTCATGTTGTCAACCAGAATTCTGGAAACTTTTTCATGAGCGGTTATAGAGTTGGCAAACATTACCTTAAAGCTTAGATTTTCTCCGCTTGGAGCATTGAGTATGCCATCATTGTCTGTATCCTTATATCCTGCATCAGCAAGTATTTTCTTAGCACCTTCCACATCATAGGATGGGAAATAGTTGCCAATTTGATATTTTTGATATACTGGTGAAATTATTCCAGGCATTTCTTCTGCTGCACCATCAAAGGCAAAGTTGACAATTTGGCTTCTATCAATAGCCATTGCCATGGCTGTTCTAATATTTACATCCTTTAGTAATGGATCCCTGAGATTTATAGCTAAATGTTCATAACCTAAATCCTGATTCTGAACTACATTGAATTCACTGCTTCCTTCAAATTCCTTAGCTGCAGTAGCAGGAATTTCCTTGGCAGTTACATCTATATCTCCTGATTTCAGAGCTAAAACCATAGTATTTATATCGGGATAAGGTTTAAATATAACCTTCTCCAAATATGGCTTCCCTTCAGGAGATAGGAAGAACTCGTCAACCCTTTCCAGAATATAGTATTGTCCTCTTTCATATTCAGTAAGTTTAAATGGCCCGAATCCTACAGGATTCTCATTAGCATAATTCTTTATGTCATCAATTTCAGACCATATATGAGCTGGTACTATTCTCTGCCAGTAGCCTATAGTTGTTATAAAGGTAGGGAATGGTTCCTGCAGCCTAAATACTATTGTTTTATCATCTGGAGTTTCCCATGTTATATTATTGAGTACTTCATACTGCCACTGCAGTTTTTGCTCATATAGCACTCTATAGGTAAAGTCAATATCTTTAGAAGTAATAGGTGTACCATCCTGCCACTTTAATCCATCCTTCAAAGTAACCGTCACAGTTAAACCATCTTCTGAAATTTCAGGTTCCTCTATTATGTAGGGTACCTTGTTTCCATTTTCATCTAGTTTCATCAATTTTGGATAAATGAGATTTAATATCCATGAACCTGCAATATCATTACCAGTCAATGGATTTAATGTATCTGGATCAGCATATGTTCCAATGGTTATAGTACCTCCGAATTTACTGCTTTCAGAAGTCTGCTCCCCATTTTTAACTTCATTGCCCTGATTGTTTGCACCAGCTTCATCACTTTTTGAACATCCAACAAATGTACTTAAAATCAAGGTTAAACATAGTACAATAATCAATATCCTTTTCATTTTACTTCCCCCTCTTTAAGTTACTTATTTAATAGAATTTCTCCAGATAAGGTTTTTAAAACTCTTCCCTCGTCTAAAGCCACTTTTCCATTCACCAGTACATATTCAACTCCTTCAGCAAATACCAAAGGGTTAGAATAATCTATTTCTGTTGGCGAAGGATATCTGTAATTATCAAGATCAATAACAGCTATATCAGCCTTCATTCCTTCCTTTAGCAGTCCTCTGTCATTTAGCCTGAACTGCTGGGCTGCCAGTGAGGTATTCCTTCTTACAATCTCCTCTACCCTAACACCTCCTTCTCTATACATGTTCATAAAGTGAGCAAATCCTCCTCGTCTCTGTAGCTCATACCATGAGCCTGGGTCCCATGGTTCTCCAAATATAATGTCAGTTCCAACCATGACTAATGGATTCTCCTGAATATTTTTTGGATGTGGTCCTAAAGGAAAATCTGCTCTGCTAGGTCCTCCCAGCCAGAATGTATAATTATCATTATCATCAGCCAGCAAATCCAATAAAAGCTCCTTTGGATTATCGTATCCTCTATCTTTTGCAATATCTTCAATGCTCTTTCCTTCAATGCATGGATTTCCTGTATTAATGACAAAAACTTTATTCATGTCATTTCCAAAAATATAGGCATCCTGCAGAATTATTTTCCTTCCCTCGGCAGTCTTTAACGCCACCTTAACTCCCTCAATGCCCTTGTCAAATAACTCTGAGGAAATGGACATAATAAACTGAATTAGTCTATCCTTGCGTGTACAATGCCCTGTACTTCTTGGTATAGTATCTATTGCTATTTCAACTCCCCTTTTTCTTGCTTCAAGTACTGCATCAAAAGATTCAGGGGAAGTTGAGGTTAAATGAGACACTTGTACTCTTACTCCAGATTTTTCCCCTATTTCAATTGCCTCAAGGGTAGATTCAAGATAGCCTATATAATACCTGGCATGAGTCGCGTAAACACCATCATATTTTGCAACAATCTTTGCACATCTGATTATTTCTTCTGTATCAGCATATCTGCTGGGAATATATGATAATCCTGTAGAAATTCCCAAAGCACCCTGCTCCATACCTTCTTCGATATATCTCAATATTGCCTTTTCTTCCTCTGCTGTTGGTGGCCTGTCTTTGGATCCGCCCATTGCAGTCCATCTAATGGTTCCGTGCCCAAGCAACAGCCCCATATTGATGTTTAAGCCCTTGCTTCTTGCTACATCACAATACTCACTAAAATTGTTCCATTTTGGCTGTTCTCTGTTATATTTTTCCTGTGCTTCCTTTGTAATCAATCCATTCTTGTAGTAGTACTCATATACATTTGATGAATCTAAGGGAGTGATTGAATGTCCGCAGTTTCCACATATAACTGTTGTAACTCCCTGTTTAAGGAATACATCAAATGAATTATCGTTTAGAATTGTAGTTTCCCAGTGTACATGTGGGTCTATAAAGCCTGGAGATACCATCTTTCCCTTTGCATCTATAATTCTTTCAGCATTTTCATCAATTTTAGTAGCTATTCTTGCAATTTTATCTCCTTTAACTGCTATATCTCCATGAAATCCGGGATTGCTTGTTCCATCTACAATAAAGCCATTTTTAATAATCAGATCATATCCATTCACAAAATATGTCCCCCTTTATATATTTATTGTGCAGTATTCCAAATCCTTAGGAAATTTTGTCAACACTTCGCATCCATCCTCTGTTATCAAAACAGTATCTGAATGTCTAAACCCTGATAATCCTTCTATATATATTCCTGGTTCACTTGAAAAAATCATGCCTGGCTCCATAACTGTTTCATCTCCTGCAGCAATATAAGGAGGTTCGTGTTCTTCCAGCCCCTTACCATGCCCTGTTCTATGCTTGATATAATCTCCATATCCCAATTCAGTGATATACCTTACTACTTCTTTCTCTACCTCCTGGCAGATTGCCCCTGGCTTCATCAGCTGAATAGCATATTGCTGCGCCTTCTTCATTGCTTCAAAAGCCTCAATTCTTTGTTTGTCAGGCTCTCCAACAAAGAATGTCCTCTCGCATTCTGTTCTATATCCCCAAACATTTGTCCCGCAGGATAAGATCATAGTATCCCCTTTTTCAACTTTTTTCCCGCTTGGCAAGGCATGAGGCATACAGGTTCGTATACCACTTGGCACTAATGCACCTGCAGGACCACCAGGAACATAAATTATCTCTCCTAAATCTAATATCATCTTGTCTACCGTTTCTGTAATCATTCTATTGAGAAGCCCCAGTTCAGTTACTCCTGGTTTTAGCATTTCCCGTCCTTTATCTACAATGTAGTCAGAATAAAAGGCTGAAAGCTTTAACATCTTTATCTCTTCTACAGATTTAATTTTTCGAAGGTTCATTATATGGTCATCAATTGATACATGACTGAAGATTTCGCTTATTCTCTTGTATCCATTCAAATCCAATTCATCCACAGCAACCCTATTAATACCAGAATGCAAGGATTTCAGGTTTCTTTGAAGAAAATCATACAAATCAGCTTTTGAGCTATAATCATCATCATATGCATATACCCTGTCAAGCTGTTTTAACTTGCAGGCTTCATGATATTCCATTTTAGGTGTAAATCCGTAGGTCTTCCCTGTCTTATGTATAAAAATTACCACCGGCCTTTTCCCTGGATAGTAATACAATCCTAAATAAAACACATTGTAGGGATTGAAAACCAAAAACCCATCTAAATCCTTATAATTCACATAATCAACTATCTTGCTGATTCTACTTCTATATTCTTCTAATGAAAAACCTCCCACATTATCCCTCCTATTCTCTACTAATTCTTGGATTAAGAGCATCTCTTACTCCCATGCTTAGGAAGTTAAATGAAATCACAAAGAATATGATAGCCAGACTTGGAAATAGCGAGTACCACCATGCTGTCCCAAAAGCCCCGCTCTGATAAGCATTATGAAGTATCTTTCCCCAGCTATGGGTAAGAGGATCTCCCAGCCCTAGAAAACTAATGGAAGATTCAGTTACTATTGATGATGCCATAACTATAGTTAAGTTAATGAAAACCGGAGTACTAGCATTTAACAGAACATGCTTGAGCAAAATGCTTTTAGTTTTGATTCCTAGGCACTTTGCAGCTTCTATATACTGCATACCGCAGACTTTTAATGTAGAAGATTTTGTTATTCTTGCTATAGATGGCCAGGAAAAAATACCAATTATAAAAGCAACCATATTAATACTGTTTGATTCTGCAATGGCAGCAATTATTATCATCAGCGGAAGCATGGGGATTGTAAGGAATATATCAGTAATTCCCATTCCAATGGTGTCAAATATTCCTCCATAATATCCTGATATAAGCCCTATTGGCACTCCTATTGCTAATGCCAAGATAACTGCTATTATACCAACCTTTATTGAAGATCTGGTGCCCCATACCACCTGAGAGAATAAATCCAATCCCATATCATCTGTTCCAAATAAATGCTCAGATGAAGGTTTCAACAGCTTATCTTCATAATCTCCATATCCTGATACCGGTTCGGCTATAACTGGGGCAAGTATAGCTACAATTACTAGAAAAATAACCCCAAATAACCCTATCATCCCGATTTTATGGTTTAAAAATGCCTTTATTTCCTTTTCCCATCTCTTTCTAAAGCTTGATTTCTTTTTCAATTCCAGCATTTTACCACCTCTATTCCAGTTTAATTCTTGGGTCTAAATAAGCACACAAAATATCTGTTATGATGTTCATAATGATTACGCTTAATGCAAGAATTATAAATGCTCCTTGAAGAATAGGAAAATCTTGCTGACTAACAGCCTGATATATCATTCTTCCTACCCCTGGATAGGCAAATACAGTTTCTGTTAATACTGCTCCTCCAACCATTCTTCCTATCATTAATCCTGCTGTTGTAACAGTAGGTATCATGGCATTTTTGGAAGCATGCTTCCACAGTACCCTCATCTCTTTCATTCCTTTAGACCTTGCTGTTCTGATATAATCCTCAGATAGAACATCAATTACACTGCCTCTGGTATATAGAACATAGTTAGCAAGATAAATTGACATAAGCGTAATAACAGGCAAAATTAGATGCTTGCCTACATCTAGAAAATATTCAAGCCCTCCGTCAATACCAGGTGTATGGGCTCCTCCTATAGGAAGTATGGCAAGATTGTATCCAAATATATAAAGTAACGTAAATCCAAGCCAGGGTACAAAAATAGAAATACCAAAAATGGCAACTGCATTTACTATCTGATCAAACAGACTTCCTCTTTTATGACCAGAATATATGCCTAAAGGAATACCCACTGCCATAGTAATAAATTGTGTAATTGTCATTAACAATAAAGTCCATGGAAGCTTTTCCATGATGATATCCATAACTGGCCTCTTTTGCATAAAGGATATTCCCAAATCACCCTTAAGCAAATTTCTTAAAAAGGAAAAATACTGTACTATTAAAGGTTTATCCAGTCCAAAATCCTTTAACAATTGCTGTCGATGTGCTTCAGACATTCTTGGATCCATTAGCAGTGTTGCTGGGTCAGCTGGCATAAGCCTGACTATAAAAAATGTAAGGGTAATAGTGATAAGAAAGGTAACAATCCCCTTTAGTATTCTCTTGGTAATGTATTTAGCCATAGTTTTTTCCTCCTCGATACTTTTAACCCTATGCAGAATACAAATGACATCTTACTTTATGTCCATTTATTTCTACTAATTCAGGATGAACTTCATCACATATATCCATTTTCCTAAAACATCTGTTACTAAATCTACACCCCTGTGGCGGATTCACCGGACTGGGTATATCCCCATCCAATACAATTCTTTTATCCTTTGCCCTTGGGTCAGGTACTGGTATTGCAGACATAAGTGCAATTGTGTATGGATGCAAAGGTTCATTAAAGAGAACTTCCTTGGTGCTGAACTCTACTATCTCACCTAAATACATAACTGCTATTCGATTACTTAGATATTTGACTACGCTTAAATCATGGGCAATAAATACATATGTAAAGCCAAATTTCTCCTGCAAGTCCTTAAACAGATTTATTATCTGTGCCTGTACTGACACATCCAAAGCTGATACAGGTTCATCTGCAACTATTATTTCCGGATTCATAGCCAATGCCCTGGCTATGCCTATCCTTTGCCTCTGACCTCCACTGAATTGATGTGGATACCTGTAATAATAATCACTATCTAATCCAACCAGTTCTAACAGTTCAAATGCCCTTTCCTCTGCATCTTTTTTCCCCAGCAGATTATGAGAAAGCATTGGCTCAATAATTGATTCCCCTATGGTCATTCTTGGGTTTAAAGATGCATATGGATCCTGAAAAATCATCTGCATATTCTTCCTTATGCTTCTTAATTCTTCGCCATTGATTTTGCTTATATCTTTGCCGCGATAAAGAATCTGTCCATAAGTAGGCTCCAAAAGCCTTAATATAGTTCTTCCTGTAGTAGATTTACCAGAGCCGCTTTCACCTACCAGCCCCAATGTTTCTCCCTTGTATAGTTCAAAACTTACATCATCTACCGCCTTTAATATTTTTTTCCTGGAAAACAGTGACCCTTTTAAAGTAAAATACTTTTTTAAATTATTAACTTCCATTATCTTTTCCATTAACCAACACCTACTTCTCTCAAAACATTAATATCACTTAACTCTTCCATTACTTTGAAGCAGCTTACCTTATGAGTCCTACCCACTTGTACAAATGGTGGCACTTCTTCAGCACAGCCTTTACCTGCCCTTTCACATCTTGGGGCAAACCTACATCCTTCTGGAAAGTCCTTTGGAGAAGGTACTGTGCCTTTAATGGTATGCAACCTATGCCTCATCTCATTCAAAGATGGTAATGATTTGAGCAAACCTATAGTATAAGGATGCCTGGGGTTTTCAAACAAGCTGTATACATCAGCTTCTTCAACTATTTTCCCTGCATACATGACTATTACGTAATCACACATCTCTGCTACAACACCCAGGTCATGGGTTATTAACAAAATTGATGCCCTGGTATCCTCTTTCAGTTTTCTCATTAAATCAAGTATCTGTGCTTGAATGGTAACATCCAGTGCTGTTGTAGGCTCATCTGCAATCAGAATATGAGGGTTGCAAGCCATTGCCATAGCTATCATAACTCTCTGCCTCATACCCCCTGACAGCTGATGTGGATACTGCTTAATAACTTTTTCAGGAGAGGAAATGGAAACCAGTTTTAATTTTTCAATAGCCAACTCCAGGGCTTCTTTTTTCTTCATGTTATAATGTAAATAAAACATTTCAGATATTTGATCTCCAATGGTATATACCGGATTCAATGATGTCATGGGTTCCTGAAAAATCATTGCAATATCTTTTCCTCTTATTTGTGCCATTTCATTTTCTTTCATTTTTAATAAATCTATATCCTTAAACAGTATTTCACCATTAGATATCCTTGAAGTTTTGGGCAATAACCTCATAACCGAAAGAGAGGTAATACTCTTGCCACACCCGGATTCTCCTACCAATCCTACAACTTCGCCTTCATTTATTGTAAAACTAACATCATTGATTACATTTACAAATTGATTTTCAATATTAAACCCAACATTAAGATTCCTTACTTCTAACAGCTTGTTTTTTACTTCTCTCAATATATACACCTCCTTATTGTGTCTTAGTATATGCTGAAAATTATTTGACAGCTACCTATTGCAATATCCATGCCAAAATCGCAAAAGAAAAATTTTTTTGATAAAATTTTTCTACAAAAAATTTAAACGCTTTAAAACTTTATCGTTTTAAAGCGGAAAAGGTTTTCAGTTTTACTTGTTCAAAATAAAAATAGGCATTATTTTACACTTGCAGGATAAATAAAAAAATAACTCCAATATTAAAAAAAATATTAGGTGATAATTTAGTTAATAAACACCTAAAATATCACCTAATATTTAACCTCTTATATTTTATATTTTTTAGAAACATTTTACCCTCTTGGTTTATGGTCGTTCCCTGTTTTGTTTTTCCAATATTAATAAAACCAATTTTTTCTAATTCCTTTAACCTTTGTCGTACCTGCTCTGGAGATAAATACAATCCATTGGATTCTAAAATGTCTGAAATTCTATTTCTGCCAATTATTATTTTCATATTCTCTGCATGTTCTAATATTTTTAATATTTCTGTATATTCATTGATTTTTTCTTTAGGTAGTGATTCAGCAAATATTTCTTTAAATTCTAATTCATTTTCTTCTTTATGAAGCATTGATCTCATAACAAAATCTTCAGGCAAATCTTCCGCTGTTACTACTTGTTTCTCAACTATACTATCTAAATAATAAATTAAATTTTCCAACTCTCTAACATTTCCTGGCCATGAGTGTTCTTGAAATAATTCTATTACTTCATCACTAAGAGTTTTATTGCTGTTTAGCTTTTTGAAAAAATATTCAGCAAGTAAAGGAATGTCCTCTTTTCTTTCTTTTAAAGTTGGAACTCTAAGATGCAAAACATTCAATCTATAATATAAATCTTTTCTAAATTGACCCTTAAGCACTAAATCGTAAAGGTCTTTATTGGTAGCAGCTATTACCCTTACATCAATTGGAATTACTCTTGATCCCCCAACTCTAATTATTTTCTTTTCCTGTAATACACGTAAAAGACTTACTTGAATTTTTGGTGAGGCATCTCCAATTTCATCTATAAATATCGTTCCTTTGTCAGCTTGTTCAAAAAAACCTGCTTTTCCTCCTTTACTTGCCCCAGTAAATGCTCCTTCTTCATACCCGAAAAGCTCACTTTCAATAAGGTTTTCTGATAACGAAGCCATATTTACTGCTACAAAAGGTTCATTTTTTCTTTTAGACCATCTGTGAATTGAATGAGCAAAAATCTCTTTCCCAGTACCATCTTCACCCTGAATTAATACTGTTAAATCACTACTTGCAATTTTCTTTGAAATTCTAATTTTATTTTGTAAAATTTTACTTTTACCTACTAAATCATTGAAATCATATTTTGCAACAAAACCTGTCTTAACTAATTTTTTTCTAACTTCCTTCTCTAGATTTTGAATATGAAATACTTCCTGTATGCTGATTAAATGTAATTTTAAATGCTCCCCATAATACAGCATAGTTTTATTTAACATATATTCCTTATTGTTAATATTTACAATTTCATTATTTCTTTGACCTGAATCCAGCATTATATCAACTATTTTATTGTTCTTTATGATTTCAGTTATATTTATAGAAATTAACTCACTGGAATTATATCCTAGCAAATGAGAAAATTTGTCATTACAGAAAAATATATTTCCCTTCATATCTAAAGCAGCAATACCATCATTTGTAACTTCAAACATGGCTTTTAACATCTTATTGCTTTCATAAAGGTATTTATTCATTCGAATCATTTCTTTACTGTACTCTGCAGATAGTATTACTAACTCTTCTGTTGGTAAATTCAGCTTCAAAAATATTTCAATAATAGAGGATATATCAATAATTCTCAGCCCAATATCAATAACCTTCTTTACACCCTTAGGTACTAAATGGCTTCCACCTGGGGTTACAGCTATATCTCGGATATTCTCATTACACTCAGGATAATATGGTATAAACTTTATATGATCAACTCCAAGTTTTTTTAAAATTTCAATAGTTTCATTAGCAGTAGAAAGATAATTGCTTACTAATAATACTTCTAAACCAGTATCTAAACTTATAAGTTCCGATATATTTTTTAGGTCTATAGTTCTTCTCAAAGGCATAATGGGGATATTTTGATTTATTTTTGCTTTAACATCTTTTTCTATTGCTTTACTTGAACAAAGAACAATATCCATGCCTTTAACATCAATAACATCACTATCATGCAAATATTTCTGCACTATTTCTACTTTATTCTTGAAAACATTCATTAATTGCTTGGTTAAAGCGCTATTAACAAGATGATCTACTGTTACTAATGCAATTCTTTTTTTATTCATATAACCACCTTCTTATGATATGCATAAATATTCAAAATATTAATTTATCATTGTATCATAATTAATACAAATTAACAATGCATTTATAAACTAAGTTTTATGATTCCTTATATCATTAAAAAAGTACATTATTCTTATATATTGATTTTATTTCTAATTTGTGTTAATATAGTAACAGAATTAATTGATACTGATTATCATTACCATATTAGAGAGGAGATTTCCATGCTGACCACATCTTTAGCAAAATTGCATTCTGGAGAAATATGTAAGATTCAAAAAATCAATGCAGGTATGAACGCCACCAAAAGGCTTTATGAAATGGGATTGAATACAGGATCTAGAGTAAAGGTTGTAAAAAACGATATAGGACCTGTTATAGTTTCCCTATATGGAAATAAAATTGCTGTAGGGCGTGGACTGGCGGAAAAAATCATCGTAGCAGATTAGAGGGGGATTTACATGAATACTATAGCACTTGTTGGCAATCCTAACAGCGGAAAAACAACCTTATTCAACGCCCTTACCGGATCAAACCAGCGTGTAGGCAATTGGCCAGGAGTTACTGTTGAAAAAAAGGAAGGGAAAATCAAGTTCAAGGGTCAGATATATACCATAATAGACCTTCCCGGGACTTATAGCTTAGGCTCTTTTTCTGAAGATGAAATTGTAGCAAGGGATTTTATACTAAAAGACAAGCCTGATGTTGTAATAAATGTAGTAGATGCAACTAATATTGAAAGAAATTTATATCTAACTACTCAGCTTCTGGAAATGGGAGTCAAGGTAGTAGTTGCACTTAACATGATAGATGAAGCCAAGGCAAAGAAAATAGAAATAGACATAAACACCCTATCCCAAAAATTAGGAGCTCCTGTTGTTCCCACCATTGCCTCAAAGAAAAAGGGAATTGAAGAATTGGTTAGTAAGGCCATAGAATTAATGCATAAAGATGTGGATTTTAAAGCTCACATTAGCTATGGAGAGAATATTGAAAGGGAAATTGAAAATATAAAGAAAGTATTAAAGGATGTAAAGCTGGATTATCCTACGGATTGGGTTGCAGTGAAAGCTCTGGAAAAAGATCAGTATATCTTAAAGGAATTGGAAAAAACCCATAATTCTGATATATCAAGCCTGTTAAAAAACTTAGAGGAAAAAGAAGAGGACTATGTACTGGAAGTCATAGATAAAAGATATGAGTTTATTAACAGAGTAACCAATGAAGCGGTGAAACTGCCAAATGATAACATAGAAACCATCTCAGATAAGATAGATAAGTTCGTAACCCATAAGTTTTTAGGTTTGCCTATTTTCGCACTTATAATGTTTGTAGTATTTCAATTAACCTTTGCCATAGGACAGGATTTTCTGGGAGGATATGTAGGTACTGCTATTGAAATACTTGGTTCAGCTATAGAAACCCTTCTTGGCAGTCTGAATGCACCTGATTGGGTAATTTCATTTTTTATTGAAGGCATAATAGGCGGTATCGGAACGGTACTTGAATTCGTACCACTTATAGTAGTGCTTTATATGCTGATGGGAATTCTGGAGGACAGCGGATATATGGCAAGGGCTGCCTATATAATGGACAATATAATGAGAGCCCTTGGACTTCAGGGAAAAACATTTATATCCATGATTATAGGTTTTGGATGTAATGTTCCCGGTGTCATGTCCACAAGAACCCTGGACAATAAAAAGGACAGAATGATAGCCATATTGATAAACCCATTTATGTCCTGCGGTGCCAGAATTCCAATTTACCTGGTATTTATATCAGCCTTTTTCCCTGAACATGGCGGATTGGTGCTGTTTTCACTATACTTCCTGGGAATATTCATAGCTTTGTTGATGGCCAAGATATTTTCCAAGACCTTATTTAAAGGGGAATCCTCCTACTTTATTATGGAGCTTCCTCCATATAGATTCCCAACTGCAGAAAATGTTCTTAGAAACATGTGGGATAATGTATCCGAATTTTTGGTTAGAGCTGGTACCACAATATTCATAGTCGTTGCTGTGTTATGGATTTTGGCAATGCTTCCCGTTGGAGTAGAGCCCTATAGCCAAAATAGCATTCTTGGAAGAATAGGAACTATTATTGCTCCAATATTTGCTCCTGCAGGATATGGAACATGGCAGGCAGCAGTAGGATTGTTTTCAGGAATAGCTGCCAAGGAGGCTGTAGTTGCAATACTTGGAATGGTCTATGCTGGCGTTGAGGAGGGCACAGCATTGGTTACTGCAATACAATCAGCCTTCACTCCACTTTCAGCTGTATCCTTTATGGTAATGACATTGTTGTATACCCCCTGTGCTGCAACCTTAGGTGTTATAAAGAAGGAAACTGGCTCAATCAGATGGACTTTATTCAGCGCATTGTATAGCTTTACCATAGCATGGCTAGTGTCAGTTCTCGTATATCAGGTGGGTAGCGCTATAGGATTAGGTTAATCTCGGAGGAGATGATGGATTGATAAAAGAAGTTTTAAAGGAGATTAAAGACAGCAAATATATATCTAAAGCCAGCATAGCCAGAAAATTAAATACTACAGAAGATGTAATTGAACAGATATTTTCTGAACTCATCAGAATGGGATATATAAGGGAAGATAATACTAAAAGCTGTAATATGAAATGCAATGGCTGTTCCTTTGCAAGCCTGTGCAATAGAGTTCCAATAAATACAATAATGATAACTGAAAAAGGTAAAAAGCTGTTAAATTAGGTGTATTCTAAAGAATACACCTAATTGCTTTTTATATTGCCTGACTTTTAAATTTATTTTTTTTGAGTTATAATTAAGATAAATATATCGTGATTTTTCGATAAAAATTAATAAAGGAGATTTTGCCAATGACTAATATTGATTGGAAGAAAAAAAAGAATTTAAGCATGCTTGCTGACTTCTATGAGTTTACAATGGCTAATGGATACCTGAAAAATGGTATGAAGGATACAATTGCCTATTTTGACATGTTCTTCAGAAGCATTCCGGACAATGGCGGATATGCCATAATGGCTGGCGTTGAACAGCTTATAGGATACCTAAGCAACCTGAAGTTTTCAGATGAGGATATAGAGTATTTCAGATCCAAAAACATATTCAGCGAGGAGTTTTTGGACTACCTTAGAAACTTTAAATTTGAATGCGATGTATGGACTATACCTGAAGGAACTCCAATATTCCCTGGAGAACCACTGGTAATTGTAAGAGGCCCTATTATACAGGCTCAAATAGTTGAGACCATGATATTAATTACTGTAAATCATCAAAGCCTCATAGCTACAAAGGCCAACAGAATAGTTCGTGCAGCTCAAGGCAGACCTGTAATGGAATTTGGAGCAAGGCGTGCCCAAGGATATGAAGGGGCAATTCTGGGAGCAAGGGCTGCATATATAGGAGGAGTTTCAGGTAGTTCCTGTACCATTGTTGACAGAGATTTTAACATACCTGCCTTAGGTACAATGGCTCACAGCTGGGTTCAACTGTTTCCTACAGAGCTGGATGCCTTTAGAGCCTATGCAAGGCTTTATCCAGATAACTGCGTACTGCTGGTGGATACCTACAATGTATTAAAATCAGGAGTACCAAATGCAATTAAAGCATTCAATGAAGAAGTTGTTCCAAGAGGATTTAGGCCAAAGGGCATAAGAATAGACAGCGGAGATATATCCTATCTGTCCAAGGAAGCAAGAAAGATGTTAGATGCAGCAGGATTTGAAGATTGTCCTATAGTTGCATCCAGTGGCTTAGATGAATATATCATAAGGGACCTGCTGAATCAGGGTGCAAAAATTGACTCCTTTGGAGTAGGCGAAAGGCTTATAACAGCTAAATCTGACCCCATATTTGGTGGCGTATATAAGCTGACTGCTGTGGAAGTAGATGGAAAGATAATACCAAAAATTAAGGTAAGTGAAAATGTAGAGAAGATTACCAACCCTGGATTCAAACAATTATATAGATTATACGATAGAAAAACTAACAAGGCAATTGCTGATGTCATAACTCTGCACGATGAAGTAATAGATGATACAAAACCCTATGAGATATTCCACCCCTTATACACCTGGAAACGAAAAACTGTAACCAACTTCTATGCCAGAAAACTATTGATAAAAATATTTGATAAGGGGAACCAGGTTTATGAATCTCCAAATATACATGAAATTAGAAACTACTGTATGGAGCAGATAGACACCCTTTGGGACGAAGTAAAGCGCTTTGAAAACCCTCATCAGTACTTTGTGGATTTATCTCTGCCATTGTGGAACATTAAGCATAAGCTATTGGAAGAGCATAAATAGACATAAAAGAACCTTCTATATCCAAATAGAAGGTTCTTTTATGTTTCTATTTTAAAAGCGAAGGGAAAAAGTATTTCTTCCCGCTGGCCTCTTTTTTCCTGTCCCAATTATATAAGTTTTGCATAGCCAGATTAGCAACCTCAATACTGTGGTCAACAGTTTTGTCTGTATACATAAATGAATTATCTACACGATTTGCTACCACTGTAAATATGGCACCAGCACGTAAGTTATAAAGAGAGCTTATTGTCAGAACAGTTGCAGCTTCCATTTCAAAATTTAAAACACCTGCTGCCTGCATGTCTGATACCAATGTCTTCATAAAGCTTTGGCTATATCCTTTATATCCAGGGCGCCCCTGACCGCAGAAGAAGGAAGCAGCTGTATATCCAATTCCTACATGGTAGGTATATCCAAGTTGTTCTGCAGCTTCAATTAATGCCAAAGTCACTTCATAGTTTGCCAATGCCGGATAGGAGTTGGTTACATAGCTGTCGCTGGTTCCTTCCATTCTTACTGCACCAGTGCAAATTATTAAATCTCCAGGTTTAATATGCTTTTGTATTGTTCCGCATGTGCCTACACGAATCAGAGTATCGCATCCTATCTCTGCCAAATCCTCTATGGCACTTGCTGTGGAGCCTCCTCCAGCACCTGTGGAACAAGCGGAAATATCCATATCTCCTATTTTCCCGGTATAAGTCACATGTTCTCTATAGTCTGCAACAAACTTCCAGCTATCCCAGGTTTTCGCAATTTTCTCTACCCTCTTTGGATCTCCTGGAAGCAGCACATATCTTGCCACATCTCCCTTTCCACATGCTATATGGTACTGTTTGCCATTTTTGTCCGTTGGCCTTGATGCATTTCCCCATTCATTGTTCATCATAATCTACCTCCTTAATTATCAACATGCTTGCCTACACCAGCTGGTCCTCGTGATCCGCCCAGTCCTAGAGCAATTACCAATAGCGTAAATACATATGGAGTCATCATTACTAGCTGTGAAGGGAATATGTTTTGGAATATAGTCTGCAGTGCATCAAAGAATCCAAAGAAAATACTTCCCCCAAATACACCCAAAGGATTATATTTCCCAAAGGCATTAATAACCACAGCAATGTAACCTCTTCCAGCAGTCATTTCTTCTACAAATAAATTCATCTGACCAATTGATAAATAGGCTCCTGCAAATCCGGCAAGACAGCCGCTCATTGCAACTCCAAAATATTTATATGCTGTAACGTTTAATCCAACAGTACTTGCAGCATGTGGATTTTCACTAACCATTCTCATTCTAAGTCCGATTTTTGTCTTATACATAAATATCCAGCTTACTATTACCAATAGTATAGCCACAAAAAACAGTACATTTTGTGCTCCCAGTATTCTGCCAACAACAGGGATGTTATTCATCCACTGCCAGTCCGGTTTTTTGAAGGCTTCAACTATTGGTGATTTTCCACTCATTCCGAATATTTCATTTAGCAAAAGAGGTGTTGCTGCAGTTGCTAATAGGTTGACACACATTCCGCTAATTGATGCATTTACTCTATAGGTTATATGCATAACGGCATGAAGCATGGAAAAAACTGCACCAAACAGCATTCCAAATAAAAGGCCTAACCATGCGTTTCCTGTTATATAAGACCCTAATACAGAAAAGAAAGATCCTGCTAGCATCATGCCTTCCAGTCCCAAGTCGCTTACTCCTGCCCTTACAGAAAAGCATCCTCCCAAAGCGGCCAATATTAAGGGTACTGAACTTCTTAAAGTGGATGCTACAATAGAATAAAGTACTTCCGCATTAAATGTCACTGGTTTTCACCTCCATATGCTCCTCCCTGCTGGACTTTGACCTAACCTTTTTAGCTCTGCTCATGATTGATTTTATTAAGGCTGGAGCAGCAACAAATATCAGCACAAGTACCTGAATAATATCAACCAATTCTACAGGTATTGAAGTTGTACGGTTTAAGGTTATAGTTCCGGATTTTAATATGCCTATCAGGAAGGCAGAGAAAATTACACCTATGGGGTTATATGCAGCCAATGCTGCAATGGATATGCCTGCAAAACCATATCCTGATGAAAATCCTTCTACAAACCTGTAGTTTACGCCCAGCACCATAGCTGCTCCTCCCATACCTGCAATGGCTCCGCTTAAAGCAAATGTTATAAGAGAGATTTTGGATACATTAATTCCAGCAACATTGGAAGCCTTCAAATTATGTCCCGTTACCTTAATTTCATATCCAAACACTGTTTTATCCAGCAGGTATGCAAGTACACAAGCTGTAATTATTGCTATAAATATGGCCGTAGTAAGCTGTGTCTGGGGTATTAATTTTGTCAGCTTTGCAGTATCCTCAATCATCTTTGTCTGCCCTACTCCGCTGCCTGGAGGCTTCAGAGGGCCATTGGCCAAATAGCTTGTAAAGAATATAATTATTTCATTTAGCATCAGCGATACTATTATTTCATTGGCATTTAGATAAACCTTACATAATGCAACAAATAATGCAGCCAGCCCGCCTGCCAGAAATGCTGCAGCAAAACCTAAAAGTGCATGAACTCCGCTTGGAAGGTTGGTAATATAAGCACCAACCAGGGCTGCTGCCATAGCTCCTGCATAAAGCTGACCTTCAGCTCCGGTATTAATCATTTTTACCTTATAAGCAAAGGCAAACGCCAATCCTGTAAAAATAAGAGGTGTTGCCTGGCTTAAGGAAAGGGCAAATCCTTTCAAGGTACCAAGGGAAACACCAAAGATTGCTATATAGCTTTCTATTGGAGAGTAACCGCTTATACCGATGATGACCATACCTAAAATCAGCGAAATAACCAATGCAATGGCAGAATTCATAAAAGAGCTTCCCATTTTAATCTTTCTTGCATTGTCTATATTCTTAATCACGTTGTTTACCCTCCTCTACCATATAGTTTCCTCCTGTCATTAGAAGCCCCATCTCTACTTCACTTAGTTCCCCTGGCATGCTTTCTGACACTATTTCTCCTTCATAAAGAACCAGAATTCTGTCGCTTAAGGCTCTAACCTCATCCAAATCTGCAGATATCAATAAAACAGCTGCACCTCTATCTCTAAGCTCAATTAACTGATTGTGTATATACTCTGTTGCCCCAATATCAACTCCCCTGGTTGGATGTGCAACGATGATTGCCTTAGGTTCCCTGCTAAAAACCCTGGATATAATTATCTTCTGCTGATTTCCACCTGAAAGGGAGCTTACAGCAGAATATATGCTAGCTGCCTTCACTAGGAAATCCTTCTTGAGCTTCTCTGCATATTGGGAAATCTGCTTTTTCAAAAGTAAGCCTTTTTTACTGCAAAATTCAGACTCTCTGTGATAGCCTAAAATCATATTTTCCATAACAGACATCTCTTTGACTAATCCCATTGAAAGCCTGTCCTCGGGTACATGTCCAATTCCTGCTTTCAGGAAATCTGAGCTTTTGCCTGTTACCTCCTTGCCATCCAGAGTAAGCTTCATGGATTTTGGCTTTCTAAGTCCAGTTAATGCCTCTATAATCTGAGTTTGGCCATTTCCTTCAATACCTGCTATACCTAGAATCTCTCCATGATGGATAGCAAAGGATACATTTTTTACCTTTTCCTTCCCATCTTCTTCTACTGTCAGGTTTTCAACTTTCAAACATACTTCTCCTATATGTTTAGCAGGTCTGCGAGCTTGTAAGTTTACTTCGCGCCCTACCATCATTTCAGAAAGTTCCTTTGTTGAAACCTTTCTAGGATCAACATTATCGTTTATGAGATTGCCATCCCTTAGTACTACGACCCTATCTGCTATTTCCTTGGTTTCCTTCAGCTTATGGGTGATGATGATTATGCTCTTTCCTTCATCCTTTAAACGCCTTAGAACTGCAAATAAATCATCCACCTCATGTGGAGTAAGAACTGCTGTTGGCTCGTCTAGAATGATGACATCTGCCTTTCTGTATAAGACTTTTAAAATCTCCACCCTTTGCTGTTCTCCTACAGACAGCTTTTCCACCTTTGCATCCGGGTCAACATTGAATTTAAACCTGGAAATCAAATCTATAACTTCCTGCCTTGCCTTTTTCTTATCTAAGAATATATTGCTTCCTGGCTCACTTCCTGCAATAATGTTTTCAACAACAGTAAATGCAGGTACCAGCATAAAATGCTGATGTACCATGCATATACCTTTCTCAATAGCATCTATAGGGCGTTTAAATCTTACAGGTTCTCCCTTGTAAAAAATTCTTCCTGAACTTGGGGCAGTCATACCATACAGTATTTTCATCAAAGTAGTCTTACCAGCACCATTTTCTCCTAACAGTGAAACAATTTCCTGCTTATTAAGAGTAAAATCTACTCCTTTTAATGCAACTGTTCCAGGATAGATTTTTGATATATTCTCCATCCTTATTATTTCCACGTGATATCACCTCAAAATTTATGACGTTACTTAAGATGCTTCTACCTGTGATACTGGTTTTGAGAAGCCCATTCATCTATTTGGTCTAAATCAGTTGGCAGAGTAAGCTCTCCATTAGCAATTTTTGTTCTGATATCATCCAATATTGCTACAACATCATCTGGTATTTGAATGTTAAGTCCAGTTGTATCATAGTTGCATACTCCTTCAGGAATACCTAAAACAGTGCTGCCTGGCTCCCAGGTTCCATTATGAATGCTTTCTATTTCCTGTACAACGAATAGCCAAACCTTCTTTAGAGAAATAGCCAAACTTCTATCAGGGTCTATCATTGCTAAAGATGTGCCTATTACATAGCGGTTCTTTTCCTCAGCAGCATAGAATACTCCCTGTGTGGAGGAACCTGCATTGGCACTGACTATATCTGCTCCTCTTTCATACATCATAAGCGCTAATTCCTTGGCAGTTGCTGGGTCCTTGTATGAACCTATGAAGTTTGTGAGTATTTCAACATCTGGATTGATGTATTTTGCCCCTGCTATAAAACCAGCTGCCTGTCCCCTGGATGTTGGTGTGTCCATAGCAATTGTAAATCCAAGGATATTTTCTGGATTGCTTAAAGGAAATCTTTCATCCTGTGTAGCAATTCCTGCCAATACTCCTGAAAGGAAATGCTGGTCTGGATAAGCTGCTGATATGCTATGGATATTATCATACCCTTCTACAATTGTATCTAACATACAAAATCTTTGTTCTGGATAATCTTCAGCTACCATCTTTAATGCATCTACCTGCTCAGTGCTGATAGCTATGATTACATCGTACTCTCCGGAATCTGCAAAAGCCCTAAGCTGAGTTTCAAATTCAGCTACATCCTTTGGCTCTGCATAATCAAAAGTGGCACCGAACTGTTCTGCTGCCATTTCAGCACCCATATATACTTCATCATTATATCCATTATCTCCTAAACCGCCTGCCCCAAAAAGAACTGCAAATTTAATTCCATCTTCATTTTTGTTTCCTGTTTCATTATCTGAACCTGAATTCTTTTGTCCACATGCTACCAATAGAGAAACTATAAGACAAGCCAAAAGTGTTAAACTTAGTATTCTTTTCTTCATTTTACTGACCTCCCAGAATGTATTTTTTAATTTTATAGCATTTCTAATGCTATTTCCATCATATTTGTAAAGCTGTTTTGCCTTTCAGCGGCTGTGGTCTTTTCACCAGTTATAATATGGTCTGAAACGGTAAGAATGCCCAGGGCATTTTTCTTAGCCTTAGCAGCTACAATGTACAATGCTGCAACTTCCATCTCCACTGAAAGAATCCCCATATCCATCCACTTAATCTGGCTGTTTCCATCCTCAGGATAAAAAACATCTGTAGATAGAACATTGCCAACCTTATAAGGTATGCCAAGCCTTTCTGCACTTTCTACTGCTTTCCTTAACAAGGAATAGGAGGCAATGGCAGAAAATGTTCCATCAAGCTTAAATTGCTTAATATAGCTAGTGTCATAGCATGCTCCCATGGCAATTATTACATCTCTTAGTTTAAGATCAGGAGAAATTCCTCCGGTGGTTCCAAGGCGAATTATGTTTTTTACATCATACAGGTTGTAGAGTTCATATGCATGTACTGCCATGCTGGGAGCACCTATGCCATGTGCCATAACAGAAACAGGCTTTCCTTTATAAGTTCCCGTATAGGCATACATGCATCTAATCTCATTAATCTGCCTTGCATTTTCCAGATAGTTTTCTGCTATATATTTTGCTCTCAATGGGTCTCCAGGCATTAATACTGTTTCTGCAAATTCTCCTGGCTTGGCAGCAATATGATGAGTTGGTGCTTTTAATACCATTCTTATCCTCCTTTATTTTAATTTGGACAGCTCAGTAACATATGGTGCTCTGATTACTCCCACCTCTGTAATAATGCCGCTAATCATTTCATTTGGCGTTACATCAAAAGCAGGATACAGTGCTCTGGTGTTTTCTGTGGTAATAAGTTGTCCATTTAAATGGGTCACTTCATATTCGGAACGATATTCAACATCAATATCCATTCCTTCCTTCAGCATAAAATCTATTGTATGAGAAGAAGTAGCTGTGTAGAAGGGAATGCCGTTTTCCTTTGCAGCCAATGCATGCATATAAGTGCCTACTTTGTTGATTAAATCTCCATTGGATGCAACCCTGTCTGAACCAACTACTACCTTGTTAATCTTTCCAAGGCGCATTAAATATCCAGACATGCCATCAGTAATAAGCGTATGAGGGATTCCAAACTTCTCCAGCTCATATGCTGTAATGCGAGCTCCCTGCAGATAAGGCCTTGTTTCACAGCAGAATACATGTATATTCTTTCCCTCAAGGAAAGCTGTCCTTATGACTGAAAGAGCCCTTCCGCCAAATCCGGAACCAGCTAAGGCACCTGAATGGCAGTGAGTCAGAATGGAATCTCCGTCATCAATAACTTCTGACCCATATTTCCCTAACCTTTTTTCAAATTCCAGCTGCTCCTCAAGAATATCGCAGCCTTTTTCCATAAATGCCTCGTAAAATGAATCTTCAGGACATGATTTTGCATATTCTATCAACCTGTTTACAGTCTTTGATAAGTTGACTGCAGTTGGTCTTGTAGCTTTCAACTCCTCACCTGCTGAAATAACAGCCTCTTTGTTTCCTCCGCTGTTTTTCAAGGCAAGAAGCATACCATAAACACCTGCAATACCAATGGCACCAGAACCTCTGATTGCCATATCCTTTATGCCTTTAGCCAACTGGTCTACTTGTGTAATTTCCACAATTTCAGTCTTGTGGGGAAGCTTCCTCTGGTCTATCATGTGCAAACGTTTATCTTCCATCCAGATTGGCATAAGCAAATTCTCTTCTTTCCATTGCTGTGTCAGCTCTTGTAATCTATCCACTTTCTCTCCTCCATCTACCTGTTGAATATTTCTTTAAACAGCCCCCTATTTGCAGCTATCTGCACTTGAATAAAGGCCTGCTTTGCAGTCTGTTCAATTAAATCAGCAATATTAAATGCCTCTTCCAATGAACGGCCTACAGTACAGATTCCATGCTCCTTCATTAAGATACCTTTGCTTTCAGGATTTTCCTTAAATGCTTTGATTACAAATTCCCGCAGTTCATCACTTCCTGCAGGTGCAGGTTCAATATATGGCACGTATCCTACAACTTTTCTTGAAGTTACAGTAACAAAAGGTAATTCTATATCATTATTAGCCAAAGCTATTGCATAACTTGGATGGCAATGGATGAACGCATTTGCTTCAGGTCGCAGCTTTAACACACCTAAATGGAAGCCCATTTCCTTTGAAGGCTTTCCATCTCCATATACTACTTGTCCATCTTCGTCTACTATAACCACATCGGACTCTGTCATAAGAGCCATATTTATTCCTGTCTTCTTAATTGCAAACAGGTTTGTTCCAGGTACTCTGCAGCTTACATTTCCTCCAGAAGCCTGAGTATAATTCTTTTTATATAGTAAATGGCAAAATTTAACTACTTCCTTTCTTACTTCCGAATAATCCATTATTCTACCATCCTTTCAATCTTATTGGACGTCCAACGTCTTATGATGTCAATATCATAACATATGTATTTTTTGCTGTCAATTTATTTATCTTAAAAAAATAAATATTTAAAAATCTACGTATAAGACTTCAATTCTACTTAGTTTCCAGTTTCCTTGACAAAATACTAAAGATTAACTATACTAAACTAAGAATCAAATATGATTTTAAGGAAGTGCATTGCTTTTATGAAAATAATAAACAAAACATTATCTTCACAAGTGAAAGAAATTATCCTGGAGATGATTAACAATTCAGAGTTTATGAGCAAGCTGCCTTCCGAGCAGAAGTTGGCTTCTGAGCTTGGAGTAAGCAGAAATACAGTACGTGAAGCTTTAAAAGCTCTGGAAAATGAAGGATTGGTAATTTCCCGTCATGGTGTAGGAACATTTGTTACCCGCTACAATGGAGCTGATAATATAAGATATAATATTGCCACCCTTGACAGCACAACTAAAATAATAGCAGACCACGGATATACTCCTGGTACAAAAAGCGTTTATTATGATGTTCGCATGTCATCAGATTATATAGCTAAACTGCTTGGAAGTGATACCCCCTTGAAAATTCTATATATAGAACGTGTAAGAACTGCCAATGGTAATCCCATTGTTTTTGTAAAAGACTATATTCCCTATAAAGAAGGAATGTTGGAAAAATATGCAGAAATGAAAAATGAATCCTTGTTCAGCTTTATAAATAATTATAGACCTGTTTCCTTTTCAAATTGTTCCATACACGCTGTATTAAGTGATAAACAGATCATGGACAAGCTGGAATTAGATGAACCAAAGGCCCTTTTACTGTTAAAGCAAACTCACTATTCTGCAAGAGGTATTCCGGTATTTTATTCCGATAGCTACTTCATAACTGAAAAGCTGGAATTTAACCTTATTAGACGCTATGTTTAATAATTTTATTGACATTAGGTATATAATTTGTTATTTATAGTTGTAGGACGTCCATCGTATTATGTTATTAATTACCTGAAAAGGAGAGGAGATTATGAAGTACCTTTATCTAAAAAGCAGCTCACACCAAGACCCGTCTTTAGAACAAAAAGCAATTGATTTATTTAACTATGTTGGAGAAAAAACCGGATATTCCTTTACTATGGGAACTTTGGATGAAGTAAAAAATGAACAGGCTTCTGTTGTCTATGTAGCCAGTGGCGGAACTGCAGGTATGTTTAAAGCTTGTTTAGATTTTCTAAAAGAGCCTATAATCATAGTTACCAGCGACAGCGATAATTCATTGTCTGCATCTATGGAAATGATGACATACATTTCAAATAGAGGAATTAAAGGAAGACTACTTCATGGAACTAATGAAGAAGTAGCCACTGCTTTAGAACAAATTCTTGTTGCCATCAAAGCAAAAAACGCCTTAAATGGATTACGCATTGGATTAATTGGCAAGCCTTCAGATTGGCTTATTTCAACTGAATTTGATTATAACATCCTAAAGGAAACACTGGGTGTGGAAATCGTTGAAATTACAATGGAAGAGCTTGTGGAAGAGATTAATAAGAAAAGCTATCTTGACAGCAAGGCATGCAGTGAACTGATGGCACAGGATTTTGACAAAAATGAGATTAAAAAAGCCCTTGAAATCTATGGTGCATTTTCACGTTTAGTTGAAAAATACAATTTGTCAGGTTTCAGCGTTCGCTGTTTTGATTTATTAACATCTGTAAAGAATACAGGCTGCCTGGGCCTGGCTTTATTAAATCAAATGGGAATATATAGCGGATGTGAAGGAGACATGCCTTCTTTAATCTCTATGATGATTCTAGGTGAGATTTCAGGCAAACCTGTATTTATGTGCAACCCATCCCGCATCAATAAGGAACGGGATGAAATCGTTTTCGCTCACTGTACTTTGCCTTTAAACATGCCTGAAAGCTATAAACTGGATACACATTTTGAATCTGGTATAGGAGTTTCCATTTCTGGAAATATATCTTCAGGACCTGCTACTGTTTTTAAAGCTACAGGACCACTGGACCGATACTTTGTTTCAAGCGCAACTGTTTTAGAAAGCCTTCATGAAAAGAACCTTTGCCGTACTCAAATTAATTTACACTGTAAAGAAGGAGTTGAAAAATTCTTGAATACTCCAGTTGGAAACCACTATTTGGTGTGCCTGGGGGATTATTCGGAACATGTTAGAGAATTCTTTAACCTGTTAAATTCATAGGTGACAGATATGCTATTAATAAATGGAAAGGTGCTAATCCATAATGGTGAGGGTTTAAATTTTGTAAAAGCTGATATTCGAATAAACAGCAGCACCATAAAAGAATTAGGAGAAAAGCTAACTCCGCTTCCAGATGAAGAATGCATTGATCTAAATGGCGATTATGTTCTCCCAGGCATGGTAAACAGCCATTATCATTCCTATACCAATATATTGAAGGGTACTTCATTTGGAGAGCCATTGGAGATGTGGTCTCTAGATACAGTTGCATTGGGAAGGATTCTAGGAGAAAGAGAAATGGCCTTGTCAGTTTCCCTGGGCATATGTGATATGCTGCGTTCAGGAGTAACTGCCTGTTTGGACCATATACCTCACCTTGCTACTTCACACATTGCAGCTAAAACTTATAAAAATACCGGGTTTAAATCTGCCATTGCCCCAATGCTTCACAATGTTTCAGATAGGGAGATACTTTATGAGATAAATGAAATATATCCTGTTAATGGGAAACATAATAAGTTTCCTAGCGTAAAGGATTATGTTGATTATTATATAGACTTTATAAATAGGTTTCATGACCCCAAGGGCAATGTAAAAGTAATTCTGGGAATTAACTCCCCTCAAAGGGCAAATGATGAGCTAATGAAAGCTGCTTCTGAATTGGCATGCAGGTTTAATCTATCCATACACTGTCATCTTCTGGAAACCAGATGGCAAAGATTATCAGCTGATAATGATATATCTCCATTATTTAAATTGGATAAATTCGGATTGCTAAAGGAACAGACTTCCCTAGCCCATTGTATATGGATGAATGAAGATGAATTAGACCTTATTGCAGAAAGGAAAGCAGCAGTTGTTTCAAATCCAACAAGCAATGCTTTTTTGGGAAGCGGAATTTTTCCGTTGAAGCAATATATAAAGCGTAATATCAAAATAGCTTTAGGTTCTGATGGAGTTAACTGTGGCACCAGCAATAATATGATGGATATACTCAGGTTTTTGCTGCTTTTACAGAGAACGCAGGAAATGGATTATACTCAATGGATAAGCATAGAAAAAGGACTTCAGATGATTACAAAGAACGGATTTGATGTTTTAGGATTTGATAAGCCATTTGGCGAAATAAAACCCAATCATTCTGCTGACTTAGCCATTATAGATAAAAACAGCTTTTTAGATATATTAGATGATTCCTTTTTAAATCAGATGGTGTTTAATGCATCCATATCAGCCAAACATGTGCTGATTGACGGCAGATTTGTAATGAAAGACGGAAAAATATCAGTAATAGATGAAGAAGGATTAAGAAGGGAAATTTCAGCCATAAAGACTTATTTGGGAAAGAATATGCGCAAGGCTTTGAATATTGCCAATGAAGAAAAGAAAATATATAAATCAGTATATGAGTCATTATTGATATCCCCTTCTAATATACAATAAATTATATAAAATAGGCACTGGTTTCCAGTGCCTATTTTATCTGAATTCTATTGGATTTTCCTCCAAAGTCCTTTTTCTTTGGAAGCTCCATATACAATACTCCGTTTTCAAATCTTGCTTCAATTTTATCCTGATCTACATCATCTACAGGAAAGCTTCTCCTAAAGGAGCCGTATCTTCTTTCACGTTTAATGTAATTTTCTCTTTCCTCTTGAAATACTTCCTTCCTTTCAACAGAAATTGTCATTATATCATTTTTTATTTCAATATTTATGTCCTCCTTATTAACGCCAGGCAATTCTGCTTCTAACAGGTATCTGTCATCTCTTTCCTTTATGTCCACCTTCATAGGATAATAGGAAGAAAGTCTAAAATCCATTTCATCCAGCATATCTTCAAACATTCTGTCAAAGTCAAACATCCATCTTCTTGATAATCCTCTTCTACCTCTATATGGTGTTAATCCAAACATATGATCATCCTCCCTGATTTTAACTTTGACTTACTTTGACCTTAACTAAAATATATCACCACAAATTCTTATATTCAAATGCTGGATATAGCTATAATAACCCAAAAAAACTGAATAGTCATAATTATTTTGACTTTCTTTGACCTTTCTTAATTTTTCTCTTTTTTTCTCAAAAAAACAAAGGCAAAGAAGTTTCTTTGCCTTATGCTGCCTTAATGTCCTTTTTCTTCACTTTTTTCCATGGATTTTACTTCCCAGTGTATTACAAAGCTTATAATTATTCTCAAAATTGTAACTGCAGCCAATATTAAGAATTCATCCAGGGTTCTTACTATTACAGTTTTAAGTATCTCAGCTCCAAGTTTAAATTCAAGAGCCAGTGCCAATCCCATGGAAAGTTCAATTCTAATGTTTTCACTCTTATAAAAATTAAAATTACACTTTATAAATTTAACAACTGATTTTATGGAAGCTATAATGATGACTATTACTCCTGTTGCCTCCAATAATCCCACAATATAAGGTATCATTTCACCAATAAATTCTTCCACAATCATAGAGCCTACCTTCTTTCTTCTTTTGTAATAACAAATTAAAATACACATTATTTTATGTAGTATGTCAATAAGTTTTCAGAATAGTGAAACATTTAACAAAATATATGGCGGAGAGAGAGGGATTCGAACCCTCGGTACAGCATTAAACTGTACAGTGGTTTTCGAGACCACCACCTTAAACCACTCGGACATCTCTCCACGTTTAAAATGATAGAATATACTCTATGGAATGTGAAAATATACATTATTTTTTGTTTCTCAACTCTTTAAAGAAATCCTTGATGATTCTGCTGCATTCCTCTTCCAATACGCCATAAGTAACCTGCACCCTATGGTTAAAATGCGGATTATCCAACAAATTCATAACAGAGCCGCAGCATCCTCTTATGGGATCCATGGCTCCTATTACTACCCGGCTGATTCTTGAATTGATAATTGCACCTGAACACATGGCACAAGGCTCCAATGTTACATACATAGTTGTATTTAAAAGACGCCATCCACCCAAGTACTTGCTGGCTTCCTCTATTGCAATTATTTCAGCATGGGCTGTCGGGTCCTTTAAAGTTTCTCTCTTGTTAAAGCCTCTGCCTATTATTTTCCCATCGCTTACAATAACAGCACCTACAGGTACTTCATAGGTGCTTAAAGCTTTATAGGCTTCTTCCAAAGCCTCTCTCATATATATTTCATCCATAAAATCACCAAAAATAAATATGGTGCACCCGAGAGGAGTCGAACCCCCGACACACGCCTTAGGAGGGCGCTGCTCTATCCTACTGAGCTACGGATGCACGCCTTTTACGTTTATATATTATACTATAATTTTTTCTATATGTCAATTGGTATTATACATTAGATTAGCTTGAAACAATATCCAATAGTCAATGCTACTGGATATTGTTTCCTTTCCCCTTAACCTTTTTGAGTCGGAAGAAATCCTCCCTATCCTTTTCCTCCAGCACTTCTTCAATATATTTAATGGTGCTGGTATATTTGGGAATCTGTATCTTTTCCAATGCATTTGTCCTCTTTTGAGTCTTTTTTATCTCCATTGCCAGCTTATACACAGAATTCTCTATTTCAGCCAGTTTGTATATAAGCTCTCTGATCTTATTAAAGCTCAATACTGCCTTGTCTATGGCAGGATTTGTTCTAAAAAATCCGTATTCTGCAGTTATGGAATCTTTTTGTACCTTTACAATGGGTATTTCTACTCCCATTACTGATTTATGCAGCACTGAAAAGTCCTTTTCCTTTTCTATGGACCTGGCTATTTCCCCTACTATTTCACTGCCAATGGTTATATTGGCCAATTTCAGCATCTTATAAGCTTTTTCAAACTCAACATGGATTTCATTTTGTAAGCTTACTGCTTCATCTACCAACGACATCATTTCCCTGATTAATAGAGTTCTCTTTCTATCCAAAAGTTCATAGCCTTTTTTTGCAAATTCAAGGGAACTCTTTGATTTTATCAGATTTGCTTTTGTAGGTGTAATCTTATATATTCCCATATTAATCACCTGACATATACTTATCTATCAATTCTGGAGATAATCTGTCCAGTTCTTCTCTAGGCAGTATTTTAAGAAGCTCCCATGATAAATTCAACGTATCCAGCATATCCCTGTTTTCATCTGGATCCTGTGATAAAAACCTTTCTTCAAAGGCATTTCCAAATTCCAGGTATTTCTTGTCCTTATCTCCTATGTCATCTTCGCCGATTATCTGAGCCAAAGCTCTAATATCCTGAACCTTGGAATATGCTGAAAACAGCTGGTTGGCAACATCAGGATGGTCTTCTCTTGTATATCCTTCACCAATACCGTCTTTCATAAGCCTGGACAGAGATGGTAATACATCAATTGGTGGATATATGCCTTTTTGATACAGGTCCCTTGATAAAACTATCTGACCTTCTGTTATATATCCTGTTAGGTCGGGTATAGGATGGGTTATGTCATCATTAGGCATTGTAAGAATTGGAATTAATGTAACAGAACCTTCTATACCCTTTATCATGCCAGCTCTTTCATATAAGCTTGCCAAGTCTGAATAAAGATAACCTGGATAGCCCTTTCTGCTGGGGACTTCTTCCCTCAATGAGGATATTTCCCTTAAAGCCTCGCAATAGCTGGTTATGTCTGTCATTATGACCAATACATGCTGATGTTCTTCATAAGCCAGGTATTCTGCTGCTGTTAAAGCACATCTGGGGGTTATTATTCTTTCCATAATTGGGTCATCAGCATAGTTTAAGAACATTACTACTCTATCCTGAACTCCTGCTTTCTTAAATTCTTCAGTAAAGTAAAATGCTTCATCCCTTTTTACCCCAATGGCTGCAAATACTATTGAAAAGTTATTCCTTTCCTTGCCATGGGATTTAATCTTTGCTTGTCTTACTATCTGAGTTGCCAGCTCATTATGGGGCAGGCCTGAACCTGAAAATATAGGAAGCTTTTGCCCTCTAATCAGTGTTGTCAATGCATCAATTGCAGATATGCCTGTCTGTATATAATCCCTTGGGTATTCCCTGGAAACAGGATTAATTGGCCTTCCATTTACATTATAGAATTTATCTGAATATATTTCTCCGCCACCATCTATAGGCATTCCTACTCCATTGAATACACGGCCTAATATCTCCTTGGATAGAGGTATTTCAAAAGGCTTCCCTATAAAACTGACTTTAGTATTGTTAATGGAAATTCCCAATGTAGCACCGAATATCTGTACAGTTACCTTATCCCTATCTATTTTAATTACCCTGCCTAAAATCTTTTCTCCTGAATTGCTCTCAACTTCTACTATTTCTCCATATTTAACTCTATGGACATTTGATAGCTCTATCAAAGATCCTTGTACTTTATCCAGTTTTAAGTATTCTTTTCTCATGTTATCACCTTTAACTTAAATAATGTGATTCCAATTCGTCATAGAATTCATTTATATGGTCTTTTAATTCCTCAATTTTGTCCAGTCTGTCGTTAGGCACAGTGTATTTCATCTTCATAACCTTGTCATAAAGCTCTCCATCTCTGACTTTTGAAATTGGTATCTTCTTCTTTATAGCCTTTAATCCTCTTTCATATAATAATTCTATTGTTTTAAGCATTTCTGCCTGTTTCTTTAATGGAACAAAAGTATCTTCCTTATGGAAGGCATTTTGCTGCAAAAATCCTATTTTAATTACTCTTGCGATTTCCAGTATCAATCGCTGCTCATCCGGTAAAACATCTTCACCTACCAGAGCAACTACATCCTGCAGCTTGCTTTCTTCAAACAATATCCTTAGCATTTTCTTCCTTAAACCTTCTATATCCTCATTAAGGACTTTTTGATAATATCCCTTAAGTATGTCTGAATAGCCGCTATAACTTTTTAGCCAGTTAATGGATGGATAATGCCTTGAATAAGCCAGTTCCTTATCCAATCCCAGAAATGCATTGACAAACCTTCTGGTATTCTCCGTTACAGGTTCTGAAAAATCTCCACCTGCTGGTGAAACAGCTCCTATAATTGTAACTGAACCTTCATATCCGGATAAGGTTTTTACATATCCAGCTCTTTCATAAAACTGGGCAAGCCTTGATTGCAAATATGCAGGATATCCTTCTTCTGCAGGCATTTCTTCAAGCCTTCCTGATATTTCCCTTAATGCTTCTGCCCAGCGTGATGTTGAGTCTGCCATTATGGCTACGTTATAGCCCATATCCCTATAGTATTCTGCCATGGTAATGCCTGTATATATGCTTGCTTCACGGGCTGCTACAGGCATGTTTGATGTATTGGCAATCAGCACGGTTCTTTCCATCAGCGGTCTGTTAGTCTTTGGGTCTATCAGCTTAGGGAAATCCTCCAATACTTCTGTCATCTCATTTCCCCTTTCACCACAGCCTACATATATGATGATATCTGCATCTGACCACTTTGCCAATTGATGTTGAAGCATGGTTTTCCCTGTTCCAAATCCGCCTGGAATAGCTGCTGTTCCACCTTTGGCAATAGGGAAGAATATATCCAGAACTCTTTGGCCTGTTACAAGTATTTGATTCATTGGAAGCCTGCTCTTTACAGGTCTTGGTATTCTAACGGGCCATTCCTGATACATTCTCAAAATATGCTTATTGCCCAATTTATCTTCAATTTCAACCAGTTCATGATTGATATTGTAGCTTCCATCCTTTTCTACCTTTGTAACCCTGCCATTTATTCCAATGGGCACCAGTAGCCTATGGCTAATTAACGGGGTTTCCTGAACAGTTCCAAATATTTCTCCTTCCTCAAGGTAATCGCCTGGCTTTACATTTAATTTAACTTCCCACAGCTTCTCCTCATCAAGGGATATAAGGCCTATGCCTTCAGGTATAAAGTCGCCATATTCATCTCTTATTTTTTTCAAGGGCCTTTCAATTCCATCAAACATATTCCCCAATAAACCAGGTCCTAGCTTTAATGAAAGGGATTTTCCCGTAGATATGACATCCTCTCCACTAGTCAGCCCTTCTGTTTCTTCATAAACCTGAATTGTACCAAAATCTCCATCTATTGATATAACTTCACCTATCAGCTTCTTATTGCCAACCAGTACCATTTCTCTCATTTTAAATCCAGTCATATTTTCTCCAATTATAACTGGCCCATTAATTACTGCTACCTTACCTGTTATATTTTCCACTGAATATCACCTGCTTTTTCAATAGCATCATATAATCTTTTGCCTATTTTATATCTGTTTTCTTCAATAATGCTTTTGTAGCTATTGTCTATACTGTAAGTCCTATCTCTGTCAGTTATTACAAAACCGCCTATTAATCTGGATTTTTTTACTGTGTTTATTGTGATGTTTTTATTATATTTCTTCCCCATTTTTAAAATGGAATCTGAAAGCTTTTTTTCGTCTTCTTCTGTAATAGTAATTATTAATTCCTTTTCTCCTAAATTCTCAATAACTTTGGAAATATCCCTGGTTACAATATCAACATATTCAGCGGTAGAAGTAAAACTGTTAGCCTTTTCTTCCAATGAAGCTATCAAGTCTTCAAGTATATCATTTCTTTTTGATAAAAACCTGGATTTCATCTCCTGAGTTTTTTCTGATATTATTCTGTTCTTCTCTGCTTCCTCCAGTAAGTTCTTCTTCCTAAGGGCTTCTTCCCTTCTTTTTTCTATTTCCAGCTTTTTGCTTTCAATTAAAAACTGCTTTTTTTCCTCCAGCTCTTTTAAAATCTTCTTGTATTTTTCCTCTTCATCTTCATATATCAATTTATGGAATACTTCCAGTTTATCCCTGATAGTTGTCATATAATCACCACCTAAATCTTTACGCCTATGGATTCTTTAATGTATCTCATTATAAAATCCTTATCCTTAAAGCCATCTATACCTGGTATTGTAACTACAAGCTGGGAACTGCCGCTTTTTTTCAATTTCAGCACTTCTTCCTTTATGGTTTCAAATACTGTTTCTGTAACTATAATAATACCTATATTCATATCCTCAGTAGCTTCTAGAAATTGTTTCTTCATCTCTTCCTCAGACTGTGCCAAAACACCTGCAATACCAGCCAGCCTTAGCCCTATAATAATATCCTTGTTGTCGCTGATTAAGAAGGATTTCATATTACAACCTTCCCATTATAAGAATTGAAACAATTAACCCGTAAATTGCAATACCTTCAGCCAAACCAACAAATATCAATGTCTTACCTAATAAGCTTGGGTCTTCTGAAACTGCACCCAGTGCTGATGAACCAACTACTGCTACTGCATATCCAGCGCCTAATGTAGCTATACCTGTTGACAATGCTGCTGATAAGAATCCAAGGCCTGATGGTGAAGAAGCTGTAGCTTCAGTCTGTGCATTTATAGCCTGTGGTACCAATATGATTATAGAAGCAATCAACAATGGCAAAAATACAAACAGGTTTGCTCTTAGAATCTTCTTAAGCCTTTTTCTATCTCCTTCAATTTGCCTATATACCATGAAAGCTCCAGTTGCAATTGTTAATAAAACTAATAAAGTAGTTGAAATTAATACAAATGTCATGTTATGTTCCTCCTTATGTTATTATTTATGTTTATTCATTATAATTAACTCATTATTTTATACTAATTGGTTTGAACTCCTTGCCATCGCCTTTATAGTATCTGCTGAACAGCTCGTAATATTGAAGTCTTAAACCCTGTATAAATACTATTAGCCCTTCAAGACCAATTATTACTATATTTCCTATTATCAGCATAATAACACTGCCTGCACTAGTGCCTATCATCTCCCCTATTGTTTCAAATGCTATAAATAAGCCTACGTGGGTCAATGTAAAGGCTCCTACTCTTATAAAGGAAATAGTACCGCTTAACATGCTTAATACTACTTCAATAAGAGAAAATACGGATTGTATATAATATCCTGCAACATCTTCCCCATGTAAAGGCCTTTTTCCTGTAATCAGGTTGGCCAGAGGTTCTTTGAAAGCCATACAAGCTACACATGCTAAAATGATTGCTATGCCCAACCTTGTAGGGATTATGGTTCTGCCAATTGCTATTCCTCCTATAATGGCTAATAAGCAGATGTAGAATATAAAACCAGCCAAGCCTTCCTTGCCAAACAATCCTTCTTCAATATCTCTTCTCTTGATGCTGTTAATGAGCCCTAGTATATAAGCCACCAGAATTAACGCTACACCGACAATTATAGCTGCTATTAATACAGTATTTATATTTTCAAAAGGCTTAATTACCAAAGCAGGTATTACTTCCTCCAATCCAAACATTTCGCCATAAAGGATGCCAAATATCATGGAGCTAAGTCCCAACCTTACAAGAAGCCCTCCAAATGATTTGTTTTTCTTTGCTATTAATAAACCTCCTAACAGGATAATAAATCCCTGCCCTAAATCACCAAACATGGCTCCAAAGAGCAGCATATATGAAATGCTCAAAAATGGAGTTGGGTCCATTTCATCATGTGAAGGAATGCCGTACATTTTCAACAATACCTCAAAAGGTCTAAAGAGCCAGTTGTTCTTGATTTTGGTTGGTGGTGTAACATTTGTCTTATTATTTACCAGTATGGTTAACTTATCGTATTTATTAAGTATTCTTTCAATTTCTCCTTTGTCACTTTCCGATATCCAGCCTGCCAGGTAAAAGAACTTGTTGGATCTGGCCAGCTTCCCTTTATAATCTTCAATTTTTTCCTTAAGATTTAATTGAATTAATAGGGATATAACTTCTTCCTCATATTTTTCCTTTAATTCTTCCAGCTTTCCCTTATGGGATTCTAATTCTTTCATTAATTTTAATCTGTTATCTTCCAGTTGTATGCGGATATCTGCTATATTTCCATAATAGCTTTCAGGAACAACTATCTCTTTAAAGTTCAAGGACCCTAGTATTCTTTCCATCTTTTCCTTTGTAATTGAAGGATATATGATCAAATATATTTCTCCATATTTATTGGTGCCTATGTGAAGGATAGCAGCAAGTATGTTTTCGTAATTCTTCTTAAGCTTAATCCTATTTTCTCTGGAAAGAACTCCAAATTTATATTCAAAGTAATTCAAATTCCTTAACTCATCTATTGACACTGACAAGCTCTCAGGAACTGTAAAGTTCAAATGAAGGTCATCTATCTCCTTCAGACTCTTTTCTGTTTGCTCTATTTTTTTGGATAACTCTTGAACTTCCTCATATATTGCATTAATTCTTTCTGATATTTCCTCCTTGTTCATGGAAAATTTGGGCATTGTTTTTTCATATGCTTCTATGGCAAAGATTCTCTTTAAATCCTCTGCCTTTTGAATCAGATTCCTGTAGCTGTTATCTCTGGCAAAAGGCTTAATATCATTTAAATCAACTATTTTTTCCAGGTTCTCATCGCTTACGTTTAATACAAAATCATTTTCTTCAATTTCTCTAATTGCAGAAACCAAATCTATCTTGCCCGACACCATTAAGTCCTTCAATACATTATCTACATGGTGGATATCCCCAATTACATTCAGCATTACCATCTTTTCAACAGCCATATTAATCACTTCCTTCAATTTTCTTTACCAGATAGTTAGTTGTTTCGCTTAAAGTTAATCCATACCTTTTAGCTTCCAATATTGAAATAATATCCCTTATTTCAAACTCCAACAAATGGATATAAGCAATAGGGATTAAAACATTCAGATTGCCCTTTTTGAATGCTTCCTTGAATTTATAGTACAGGTATCTTTCTATTCTTCTTTCCATAAACAGGTCCACATCTTTTTGAGTATCAAATAGAAAACCATATTTTGTGCCAAGTATAATATCCTTCAGTTCATCAATATTGGAATAGCACATCTTTTTTAAATCCTTATATTTAAATTCCAATCCATAAGGTAAGAGATAGTTTATCAGTTCCTCCGGAAACAACCTGTAGAATTTAATTCCTCTATAAATCCACTCAATATTTAATAAGTCTATGTTCTCACCCAGCAGCTTTTCTATTGCAATTCTATCAGCTTTACTCAGTTTTTCGCTTTTAGATTTTAATTCAGTAAAGTATAGCTTATCAAGGCTCATTTCCATATAGAATAGTATTCTTGAGTCGTCTGCATCCTTATGTGGCAATAACGCATCGTAATAAATTGTTCCTTTTAGGTGTTCAATAAACTGGCTGATATTCTCTATGTTTTTCCATTTATTATAATTAAAGGTAATATTGTTACTAAAAAAACATGCTACATCAGGTAACTGGTCCTTCCTCTCAATTGCTCTAAGATACAACTTTAAATCCTCTATTTCATACCTAAGTAACATTGCTCTATAGTATTCCTTATATTCTTTTGAAAAATATCTGATTATCTTTTTCATTTGTATAATCAGGTATTTCTTCAACGCTATTTCAATCTTCTGAATATCATGGAAGCTCTCAATATCCCTTAATACTTCGCCATAAACTGTCCTATCCCTAAGATAGGATATTTGTTCCTTTATGCTTTTTTCCTGCATGAGGTTTATATAATCTTCATTACTAAGTAATCTGGATTTTAAAACCCTTACCTTTGTATTAACTGCTGAAAAATTTCTCTCGCCGCTCATCTAAATTCCTTCTTTTCTTAAAAATAAGTCATTCCAAACATCTGACAATATTCTATCCTTTATATCCTCATAGGCCTTGTTCAATTTGTTCATATTCTGTGTATAAGTATTTTCTATTTGCTCCAATGCTTTTTTTATATCATCAGTACTATTAGAGTTCTCATAAAGAAAGCTTTCTTCCTCATAGCTCTTCTCTAAATCCAAAACAGCCTTTCTTATTTCATTTTCCTTTTCCTTTATCATCTCTTCATACCTTTTTTTCATTTTTACTGTTTCTTTATCAATGTTTATAATGTCCCTTATAACATCAAGCATTAGCATCAACCTCCGACAAAATCTAATTATACTCCTATTTAGTATTATGTCAACTAAATTATTCTAATATCCCACTTATTTTGGTAACACTTATTGCCTTTCATCTATATAATGTATTAAGCACAATGCTATATCATTACACAAAATATAAAGGAGGTATTTTATATGACTGAAAGAAGAAGAGGAGGATTCTGGGACGGGGATGATTCCAGCTTGCTGTTTTTCTTCCTGCTCCTGGTAATTCTATTTGGTGGTTTTGGCAATAGATATTAAAAAGTGGAGGGTTTAAATCCCTCCATCTTTATCACCATAAACCCATTTATTAAGTCTATCCTGAAAGCTATTACCTGTTACTTCTTCACAGACTTTAATAAAACCTTCTGTAGTCCCAAATCGAAATCTATATCTATTATAGTATTCACTTAATATTTCGTAAACGGTATCCATTCCAAAATCCTCCCTTATGGAGTTTATAAACATAGCTCCCTTTGTATATACCAATAACCCGTATTCATCCCAGCTTTTGAAATCCTCAAGTGGTTTTGCTATTATTTCATCTGTTTCCACTTTTTCTATCATGTAATTATAATACTGTTCACAATAATATCTGTAGTAGTCTTTACCAGCTCCTTCCCCATATATGTTGTGTATATATATGACTTCGGAGTAGGTGGCTAAGGCTTCATCTATCCAGGCCTCATCTATTTGGTCGTTTCCAACTACCCCATACCACCACTGATGAGCAGTTTCGTGGACTATTACCTGTTCCAGGTGCCCCTCATAGGCATCGTCATAGTATTCCTTATTTATAAAAACTATGCCAGGGTATTCCATACCTGTAGGGAATTCTGTCATTACTATGGAATAGACTCCATAGGGATATTTACCAAAGAGAGAATTGAAAAGCTCTATGGATTTTACTCCAGCACCTATAGCTATTTTAGCTGATGATTCATCTTCCTCCAAGGCATATAGCCTAACAAGTGTATCCCCTGCATAGGATTCTGCAACCAGAAAATCAGGACTTGCTACCCAGGCAAAATCCCTTATTAGCTTTCCCTCAATTTCATATATCTTCCAGCCATTATACTTCTTTTCTTTTATTATATTGCCACTTGATGCTACTATTATTTCCTCAGGCACTATTATTTTAACATCATAATTTGCTATATCGCTATAAAATGGATCCCCCAAGCTGTAATAGGGGTCTAGATTCCACCCGGTGTCATCAAATACACATGCAACAGGATACCAGTTCCCAAAGTTATATACATTTTCACCATAGCCAAATCTATCTATGTTTAAAGGAAGCTTACCCTCATACTTTAATTCAATTATAACCTTCCTGTTTTCTCCCAATGGCTCATTAAAGCTTATTCTAAGTATGGTATCTCCCTTGCCCTGAACTGCATATTCAGCATCTACCCCATTTACCTTTATTTCTTCTATTTCTATGTACCCAGGAACATATCCTCTGGACATAATATCCTCATGAAAGAGTATTGGAGCAGTCTCCAGTTCTTTATATGCATTGGGATATAGGTGAAAATATATTTCATCTAGTTCAATCCCCGTGTTGTTTACATATGTAACCTTCTGATTAGCTGAATATGTTTTTCTTTCTGTATTTAATTCCACTTCAATTTCATACCTGTTTATACTGTCTATGTCTATTCCATTGTAGTCCTCTACTACCAATGTAGGAATTTCATTGCCAGCATTGCAGCCAGCAAGTAAGATTGCCAGCATTATGAGTAATACAATGAATTTACTGTACTTTTTCAACTCTTCCCCTCCTAATATTACCTATACTCTATAATATTACCATATTGTTCAAAATCGAACCTGATAATTATCTATTATTTCTTAAAGGGAATATTTATAAAACATATATTTTTCACAATGGTTTTTATTATACTATGCTAATATTTGTGAAATATCACTCGATTTGCGAGTTCCCACATCAAAAAAGGCTACCTGATTATGGTAGCCTAATTAGCTTACTATTTTGTAATTCTGTCTAATCCTCTCATATAAGGTCTTAAAACCTCTGGTATAATCACTGAACCGTCTTCCTGCTGATAGTTTTCAATTATTGCTGCAAAGGTTCTTCCTACTGCCAGTCCTGATCCGTTTAGAGTGTGAACATATTCCACCTTGTTGTTGTCCTTTCTTCTGTATCTGATATTTGCTCTTCTTGCCTGGAAGTCCTCAAAGTTGCTGCATGAAGATATCTCCACATATCTCCCGTAGCTTGGCATCCATACTTCTATGTCGTATGTTTTGGCTGATGAGAATCCCAAATCTCCGGTGCACAGCATAACCACCCTGTATGGAAGGCCTAATTTCTGCAGTACCATCTCTCCATTGTTTGTCAGTGTTTCAAGCTCTTCATAGGATTTTTCCGGTGTTGAGAATTTTACCATCTCTACCTTGTCAAACTGATGATTTCTTATGAGCCCTCTGGTATCCCTTCCTGCAGATCCGGCTTCCTGTCTAAAGCAAGGTGTATAAGCTGTAAGATATATAGGAAGCATATCCTCATCCAGTATCTCATCTCTGTAATAATTTGTCAAAGGCACTTCTGCAGTAGGAACAAGGAAAAAGTCCTTGCTTGGCAAATGGAACATGTCGTTTTCAAATTTGGGAAGCTGACCTGTTCCAATCATGCTGGCCCTGTTTACCATAAATGGAGGCAACATTTCAGTATACCCATGTTCCATTACATGCAGGTCTATCATGAAGTTTATTAAAGCTCTTTCCAGTAAGGCACCTTTTCCTTTAAACAGTGAAAACCTGGTTCCTGTCAGTTTGGAAGCCCTTTCAAAATCCAATATATCCAGCTCAACGCCTAAATCCCAATGGGCCTTTGGCTCAAAGCTGAATTTAGTAGGCTCTCCCCATCTTCTGATTTCCACATTGTCCTCATCAGATTTTCCTTCTACAACAGATTCATGGGGAACATTTGGTATGCTCAAAAGTTCCTCCTTTAACTGATTATCCAATTCCTTAACTATTCCATCAAGTTCCTTGACTCTGTCTGAAAGCTTCTTCATCTCTTCCAGTATTTCATTTACATTTTTTCCCTCTTTCTTTAGCTTAGGTATTTCCTTTGAAACAGCATTTTGTCTAGCCCTGAGCTGCTCCATTTCAGTTAGGGTATTTCTTCTCTTTTCATCAATTTCCAGCACCTTATCAATTGAAAAGTTTCCATGCCTTTTATTCAATCCATTTCTTACTTCCTCTGGATTGCTTCTTATTCGTTTAATATCCAGCATAATATCCTCCTTCCTGTTTCTGAAATTATATAGACTAAAAAAGCTCTCAATCCCCAATACCTTAGGGACGAGAGCATCTCCCGCGTTGCCACCCTAGTTAACCTTTCGGTTCACTCGTATAGGCATTAGCTCCAGGCTGGATTCAACAATAAGCCTTGCCAATTTCCACCACCCATTGGCTCTCTGGAAAAAGGCGTTATTGTCTACTTGGTCCTATCATAGCTTTGATATGGAATTTTAACATAAACTTGAAGGAATTCCTTCATTTCTGCAGCAATAATTTACTAGATAGTATAACACAACTGTAAAAAATTATCAATAATATAAATTAATCTTCATTGATTAAGTAGTTTTTGCTCTTTAATGCCTTTTTTATTCTTAGAAGCATTTCCTCACTTCCTACTTCTATAGTGTGAAGATGAATGCCTTCAGTAAGAGATGATAGGGGTTCTGCCCTGTTCCTCCTAAGGCTATCCATGAATTCATCTACATCAGCCCTGGAGTTTATCTCCAATTGGCCTTTTATCTCACCATACAGCGGATGCTCCACTATGACATCTATTACCCTTCCCCCCAAATCAACTATGGTTTTCAACTCATCCTCTATTTCGCTGTATTCAGTATGTTTACACACAATCTTTTTTATTATAGAACTCTTATTATTTGTTTTAGGTATTATATATCCTTGAGGTGTGGCAAGTATGTTTTCACCTCTGGCCCTTAGTAGGGAAATATCCTGAACTATTACCTGTCTTGTAACCTTATACATGTTTGAAAGGTCCGTTCCCTTTATAGGATTATTGCTATTCTTAAGGAAATTCAGTATTTTCTCCCTTCTTTCCCATGCTTCCATTATGATTCTCCTCTCATGATGCCATACCCCTTAAAGCTATAACTTCTATTTGCTGGCCTCCCATCTATAGTATCTTAAATCCGGCCCAAAGAACTTAAGGGGTATAAATCTCTCCAATACTCTTGAAAACACTCTATCGGAATAAATATCAGATATCTCCTTAGGAGACAGATTTGTTGAAATTATGGTCTTTTTACAGCTTAATATCCTGGTATTTACAATATTGAATATCTCCGCATTTGTAAATGCATTAGAAAGTTCAGTACCTAAGTCGTCTATTATTAATAAATCAGCTTCAAATAACAGGTCATACTCCTCATCCTCAAACCTGTCTGAAGAATTGCTGAATCTACGCCTTTCTATTATCTCCAGTATCTTAAATGCCGTCTGATATATTACTATTTTATTTTTATCAAGCAACGACTTGGCTATACAATTGCACAGGAATGTTTTGCCCAATCCTGTAGAGCCATAAAATAACAGATTTTCGTTGTTTTTCTCGTCAAAATTGTTGACAAACCCTTCGCTTATGCTCAATATATACAGCATATTCTCTCTGGGAGACATGTTTTCCCCTTCCGGTATCTCATTGGGAAAAATATCTATATTAAAGGTCTGAAAGTTTTCCTTTTCCAGTATGTCCTTAATATTTGACATCATATAGGCTTTATTTATGAGAGCCTGCTTTAAACAATGGCACTTGTCACCATCAGGCAAATACCCAGTATCCTTGCAATCAGGACACTCATATTTAATATCAAGATAATCCAATGGTATGTTGTTTTCTGTAAGAAGGTATGCCTTTTCCATCTTCAGTTTTTCTATAATCCTTTTTACATCCCTTATATTCTTCTCATAATTTTTGGGGTCCTCAATTATTGCCTTTGATATAAACAAGCTTGTCTTTCTAATTTCATCGTCTATTTTTTTGATTTCAGGAACCTTCTCATATACCCTCTTTATTCTGATGTTTTGCTCATAAATAGCCTTATCCCTTTTCTTTTCATACTCCCTTAGGATATCCTTGAGTAATCGATTATACATTGCCCGTTTCTCCCTTTTGTTTAAAATAGTATTCTTCCCGCTTTCTTCTTACTATTTCCTCAAGCTCTTCAGCAGTATACTTCTTTGTCCTCTGCTGAAAATTATGGAATTTATTTGGAACAGGCCTATTTGTGCTTATATTATTGCCAATATTCTTTTCCTTTCTTTCAGGCGGTTTATCCTTTTCCTCTATTTCATCCACACTTTTTATTCCCTTTTCATACCAGGATGTGAGAATTCCATCAATATAGCTTATGCTTGGATTGGAGGTTTTCTTTGAGTTTTCACATCCCTTTAGTACCATTTCCATTGTAAATTTATACTCTTCAAACCACTTATCTATAATCTTCTTCTGGCTTTCTGTAGGAAATCTGTTTACATATCCCAAATACTTCATAACCCTCTCATATCTGTAATACTTCTCGTCATTCCTCTTCAGGTACTCCTGATAAGCTTCTATATTTGTTATGCCTTGATCATACCAGTTCCTTATAATTCCGCCTATGTAATTCAAGTTTCTCTTTCCCTTTTTTTCTATTCCATAGAAAAAGGCCTTTTCAATAATGTCAGGATTCATATTGTAGTTATACAGCCATTCCAGTATTTTCTTTTTCTCATTTGGAACCAGAGGTCTTCTCATAATATAGTCAATATTATTGAACATCTGGTTAATAGCTGGAATCTGATTTGCATCAACCAAATCCTCCACTGAAGCAGTATAGGGGTTTGACGATATTCCTTCCTGATTTAGCATCCTATAGTTGTTTTTAATGTACAGCTGCTTTAGATTCAAAAATTTTACCTTATAATCAAACTTATTATCCTCGTTTACATATATTTTTTCAATTATGCCCTTTTTCTCCCAAAAGTCCCAGGCATTCAATACATCTGTTAATGGGATGTCCAAATGCTTTGCTATAGTGTTATTATCCACTGTTATTTTGCTATCCCTATCATGGGCGTATTTATAGCCTAATAGATACACCTTTACATAGGTTCCATTTGCCATGGGCATAAAATCATTTATAAATATGTTTTCAATGGGAGTATCGCCTAAGTCAATTTCTGTGGTTTCCAGTATGAAGTTCATATTATAACACCTCTTGACAGGTATTAAGTAGCTGTTCCAATTTTATCCTTTCCCTTTGCACCAAGTTTATACCTCACTTTTAGAAAATGTGATTTGTCTATCTTCATCTTATAGATATAATTATATATCTTTTTATTCCTTATTACAAAAGAGGATTTCTCTTTTACATAATATGGATTATTGGTATCGATGGATTGGTCAAAGAATTCAACAAGATATGAGTCAACGATTTTAAATCCACATTTTTCATAGCAGCGCATGGCTCTCTTGTTAAACTTGGCCACTTCCAGATAAAGCCTTTTCATATCCATTTCGTTAAAATAATAATCTAGAAAGGTTATTATTGACTCTGTTCCATATCCCTTGTTTACATAGTTAGGGTCAAATACTATTCCCAATACGGAATCCCTAAATATCTTCCTTATATTTTTTATTCCCATATATCCAATAAACCTGTTTTCCTCATTAAAAACACTAAAATACCTGTTATTTTTATTTTTAATCTTGTGATAGCACCATGCTTCCAGTTCCTCCAGGCTTAAATCCTTTAAGTTATAATCTGAAAGAAGAGGATTTTCGTGAGTTCCCCAATCCTTCAACAGATATACATCCTCCAGTTTCATAGGAGTAATAGTTACCCTTTCTCCCCTCAGTTCCATCAAAGCACCTTCTTCCCATCAATTATGCTAAAAGTACTTAGAAGAAGGTTTACGCCTCCTCCTAAGTACTGCCAATACAGATTAGCTTTGTTTTTCCAATATATTAATATATTTTACTCTTTCACGGCATAGCTTAACTCTATTTAAATAGCATTTATACTATTCCCTAAAGCTTTCCTTATTTACAAACTTTGTGAACTCCTTGAGCCATACCAGTTCAACAGTTCCTGTTGGTCCATTTCTGTGTTTTGCAATTATTACTTCTCCAATGTTTTTCTTATCAGAATCCTCATGATAGTATTCATCCCTGTATAGAAACATTACAACGTCTGCATCCTGCTCTATGGCTCCTGATTCCCTTAAGTCTGAAAGAATAGGCCTGTGATCAGAACGAAGTTCAGGAGCACGGGAAAGCTGTGATAAAGCTATTACAGGGCATTCCATTTCCTTTGCCAGGGCTTTAAGACCTCTTGATATGGCTGAAATCTCCTGTTGCCTGTTTTCTGCCCTTCCATCCAGCTGCATCAGCTGCAGATAGTCTATCAATACCAGATCCAGCCCTTTTTCTATCTTTAGCCTTCTACACTTTGCCTTCATTTCAGTTAAGGATATTCCAGCAGTGTCATCTATATATATTTTTGTCTGAGATAATGGGCCCATGGAATCAATTATTTGCAGCCATTCATCTTCGTTTAGCCTTCCGCTTATTATCTTCTGCAAATCCACATGAGCTACTGAACTTATTATTCTCTGTACCAGCTGTTCCTTTGACATCTCAAGGGAAAATATTGCCACGCTTGCACCTGCCTTAATTGCTGCATTTGTAGCTATGTTTATGCCTAAGGCTGTCTTACCCATGGATGGCCTTGCAGCAAGCAATATAAGGTCTGATTTCTGCATTCCTGATAGTTTGTTGTCTATATCTATAAACCCAGTGGTAAGGCCTGTCAGCTCACCTTCTTTGGCTGCCATTTCCTCCATTTTGGAAAAACTATCCAGCAGTACATCTTTTATAGGGGCAAATCCTTTATTATGCCTTCCCTGAGTTATATCAAATATGCTCTTTTCAGCTTCCTCTATAATGCTGTTTACCTCTTCGCTACCTTCATAGCTTTTTGCTATTATGTTATCACATGACTCTATTAAACGCCTTAGTATTGCTTTTTCCTTGACTATATCACAGTAGTATTTTACATTTGCAGTAGTTGCCACTCCACCGGTTAAGTCTGTTAAATAGGCAACGCCTCCCACCTTTTCCAAGGTCCCTCTTTTCCTTAGCTCCTCAGATAGGGTGATTATATCAACCGGCTCATTTCTGTTAAACAGGCTTATTATGGCTTCAAATATTTCTTCGTTTGCTTTTTTATAGAAATCCTCGGGGTAGAGATTTTCTATTGCAGTATTTATTGCTTCCTTGCTTATTATCATAGCTCCCAGGACAGACTGCTCTGCCTCAAGGTTGTGTGGTGGAACTTTCCCCAATATTTGAGCTTCTATTTGAACCACCCCGCTATTCTTCCGTTACTTTAACTTTTAAAGTAGCAGTTACTTCTGTATATAATTTTACTTCTACACTGGTTGTTCCTATGGACTTGATGTTATCCTTCATTTCTATCTTTTTCTTGTCTATATCTATATTATGCTGCTCTTTCAATGCTGTTGATATATCCTTTGAAGTTATGGAGCCGAAAAGCTTGCCGCTTTCTCCAGCTTTGCTCTTTATTTCAACAGTTATGCTTTCTATTCTTTCCTTTAATTTAAGAGCATTTTCATACTCTTCCTTTTCCTTCCTCTTCTTATTTTCCATATCCTTTTTCCATTTATTTAAATTTGCCTCTGTCGCCTCTATTGCCAGTCCCTTTGGAAACAAAAAGTTTCTAGCATACCCGTCCTTGGCATTTACCAGTTCTCCCGATTTCCCCAGTCCTTTAACATCCTTTAACAGAATTACCTTCATTATGCTTCACCATCCTTTAAGTATTCTTCTATAGCTCTTTTTAGCATTTCTTCAGCTTCTTCAATGGTTTTTCCTTCTATCTGAACTCCAGCACTGTTTAAGTGTCCTCCTCCTCCCAGCTTTTCAAGTATAAGCTGAACAGAGATATTTCCCAAAGATCTGCCGCTTATATGGATTTTATCCCCAACAAAGGTTAAAACAAAGGAGGCTTCTATACCATCTATATTTAAAAGGTCATTTGCAGATTGAGCTGCTATCAATATGGAATTATCATCTTTTATATTAAGCCTTCCAATGGCTATTTTGTCAAATATTATTTTGGAGTTCTTTATTACCTCTGCTTTCTGTACAAATACGCTATAATCCTCTCTAAATAGCTGTCTTACGCTGGCAGTATCAGCACCTGCCCTTTTTAAAATTGAAGCAGCTTCAAAGGTTCTAACACCTGTCTGAAATGTGAAATTCTTCGTATCCACTGTAATTCCTGCAAGTAGTGCATCTGCTTCATATTTGTTCATTTTCAGCTTATCCTGCATATAATACAGTATTTCTGTAACCAATTCACAGGTGGAGGAAGCATAGGGCTCCAGGTAGGTCAATACTGCATCTTCTATAAACTCTGCACCTCTCCTGTGATGGTCTATTAATACAATCTTATCTGTCAAATTTAAAAGCTCTGGTGCTTCTGTAAAGCTGGGCTTGTGGTTATCTACCAGCACCAGTAGGGAAGAATCATAAATCATATCCTGAGCTTCATCAGGAGTAATTATATAGTGCAGATATTCAGGGTCTTCCTTTACAATTCTGTTGTAAATATTCCTGATGGATGGATTTATATCCCCAAGTATAATAAATCCATCCTTGCCTCTGTTCTTGGCAGCATTTATAATCCCTATGGCTGCCCCGAATGAGTCCATATCTGCATTTTTGTGTCCCATTACAAAGACTTCATCAGATTGGTCTATCAATTGCATTAGAGCATGGGCTATTACCCGGGATTTAACCCTGTTTCTCTTTTCAATAGCTTTCGTTTTACCTCCATAAAAGCTTAAATTATAGCCATCCTTTATGACAACCTGGTCTCCTCCCCTTCCTAATGCAATATCAATAGCTGCTCTGGCATATTCATAGTTTTCAATAGGATTTTTGCCATTTACTCCTACACCCATACTTAATGTAACGCTAATTGTATTTCCTTTATCTATTTCCCTAATCCTATCCAGTACATCAAATCTTTTATTCTGTATTTCCTCCAGAAATTTGCGTTCTATTACCAGTAAGTATTTATCGCTTTCATATTTTCTTACCAGCCCCTCATAAGCAGCAGCAAAGGTATTTATTATCTTGTCTATTTCTGCTAATACCAAGGGTCTGTTTATTTCGGGGGTGTTGCTTTTTACTTCGTCGTAATTATCTATATATGCTATACAAACTGCTATCTTCCTGTCATTGAATTCCTTCAGCAGTTTTACATATTCTGTATTGTTTATCCAGTAGAGTACAATTGTATTGTCCTTTTTGGTTATGGATTTATTGCTGTCTACCACGTTATAATACACTTCATAATGCTGTTTTTTGTATTCTATTGAAATTGAGTTGCTGCCGTTTTTTACCAAACCTTCCACATTAAAATTAGGTATAAGCTCAACTATGCTTTTATTCAATATATCCTCTTCGTTAACTATCTCCAAAAATCTGGAATTATACCAGGAAATGGTATAATCGGAATTAAGCATTACAAGGGGAAAAGGCATGTTAAACACTGCATGCTTGGTAACAGAATCAAATTCCTCAATTAATCCCTCTACATACTTAGTCCATTCCTTTTCTTTATTTCTTATATCCATTACATATTTATATATCAGGTAGGCTAATGCAACTGCTGAAAGCAAAGCCAGAATTGGCTGATAGTAGGTAATAATTGCTATCAGTACTCCTATGAATATCAGATATATCTTTATATCTCTTCTTTTCAAAAAATCACTATCTCTCATTGTAATCCTCCTAATGGGATTCATGCCATCTTTCTAAACTTTCTAAAATCAAATATTACGTCTAAAATTCCCGTTATTACCAGTATTCCTCCAATTAGAGGCGATAAAATAATGGTCATGGCTAATATAAAAAGTCGAAATATAATACCTATCTTTTTCTGAAGCAGTTTATAGTCTATAACTGACAACCCTTGAAGGAAAAATACCAGAAATCCAAGGACATAAAGGTTTGATACTACAGCTTCCATATTGAACAATTCCAGATTTCCCAATAATATGGTTGTAATAAACATTATACCAATTCCTACTATAATATTCCTTGGAAGTTTAAATCTTGAGAACCTTGGAATAAAAACCACTCCATAGCCTAGTTTTCTAAGAATTAGAGATGATACCAGATAGTTTATATACGCAACGATAAATGAGACTATAATCATAATAGAGGGTATTGTATTTAAAAAAAACTTAAAATCATTTTCCAATTTGTTTTTTAGCTGAAATAATTCAAAATTTGTTAACTGGTACTCCTCCAGCATAGCAATCTGCATATCCATTGTCTGTTTAAAGGCATCCCTAAGCTGAGATATTATATTGACTCCTTCAATATCTCCTTCAATAATAATATTGGCAATTAAACAAATCATAAAAATGAGAGTAGATATGGATAATATTTCAATAGGCCTTCTTCTGCCTTTAATTCCATACATTATTGAAACTGTCAAGGGTGCAAATGCTGTAAGCGCAAATATTCCAGACATAGTATCCGTCACATACCCTAAGGATAAACAGGATATGGCTAATGCAGTTATTCCATAGATTACCCCCTGTCTTATACCTAAAACAATAAATAATACAGGATACAACGCTAAAATAAATGGAAAATAATATATTCCGAAAATAGCTAGCAAGGTGGATACAGCAAATACCAATATACTCTCTACAATACTGTTATTAAAATTTATATTCAAATTCTCACCCCTATTCCAACTTTATCCTCAATAATTCTAGGAGTTCACTTAAATCTCCATACCATCTCTCTACCTTATGTCCTTCCCTGATTTTCAGCTTTATGTTTTTCTCAATGCTGTTAGCTATATCTTCATAGTTTAATCCTACTCTTTTGCTCATCAATAAAGACATGAGTATAATATTTGCAATAGTATCTGACAGCTCTTCTTTATTATCATCTTCTCCCTTAACAAGAAGTTCATAAAGATAAGCCACGGAAGTTAACAATTCGCTTTTGAGCCACTCTACAGTCCTTATGTTCTTGATTATATCCATATCTTTTAGATCATCCATAATTTCACCCTTTAAAATAAACTCAAAAACCTTGCCTTAATAAAATAATACAGAGTATAAATATATATGTCAAATAAAAAAGAGAGGATGTTCCTCTCTTATTCTGCACTGTATGGCAACAAAGCAACCTGCCTTGCACGCTTTATGGCTGTTGTCAATTCCCTTTGGTGCTTTGCACAGTTTCCATTAATTCTTCTTGGAAGAATTTTGCCTCTTTCTGTAACATACTTTTTTAATCTGTTAATATCTTTATAATCTATATGTTCAACATTATCCATGCAAAAACTGCATACTTTCTTTCTCGATTTGAATTTTCTTTGCACCTTTCTCCCCTCCTTCTAGAATGGAATATTATCATCATCTACTGGAGCGAAACCATCTATATCAGGATAATCCATGCCTTCATCATCATAGCTAGACCCAAAATTAGAACTTGAAGTATTGCCTCCCCAGTCAATAAACTCAACTCTATTGGCTATAACTTCAGTAACATATCTTTTGCTTCCATCCTTGGCATCATAAGACCTGGATTGAATTCTTCCCTGAATTGCAGTCAGTCTTCCCTTTCCTAGATAGTTGGCACAGTTTTCAGCTTGTTTCCCATAAACAACTATATTTATGAAATCAGCTGTTGGCTGGCCTTTTGATTCCATTTCCTGTTTCTTCTCTCTGGATAGTCCTCTATCAACGGCTAAAGTGAAAGTAGATACTGGAAGACCGTTTGGAGTGTATCTTAACTCTGGGTCCCGGGTAAGCCTGCCTATTAATATAACATTATTCAATCCAAACACCACCCTAATTATTCATCTTCTCTGATTATCATGTGTCTCATTATGCCATCGGAAATTTTGGACACTCTGTCTAGCTCATCTACAACCTCAGAGTTGGACTCAAAATTAATCACAACATAGTAACCTTCTTTGTGATCGTTAATCTCATAAGCCAGCTTTCTTGTTCCCCATTCATCAATATTAGTAATTGAACCATTTCCTTCAATTACACCTTTTAATCTCTCTAATAGCTGGTTTCTGCTTTCCTCTTCTAGAGTAGGTACAAAGATGAACATTCCTTCATATTTTCTCACGTCTTTCACCTCCTTTTGGACTAGCGGTTCTATTTAAAAATAGAACAAGGATTTATCCATTGAATTATATCATTATTATTTTAAACATGCAAGAAAATTTTAATTTAAGCTTCCTATCATATTATCTTTTACATAAATTTAACATAGAGAGCATAATAGATTTTACATTTAAGAGATAGACTATAGATGAAAATAATAAAGATAGGGAAAGGAAGGTTTTTTGATTATGAAGAAAATAAGTATTTTACTAATTGCAATAATGGTTATGTCATTTCTTGTAGCTTGTGGAGGCAATAATTCAGGTGGATTTGATTCATCAAGGACTATTAATGTAATAACAAGGGAAGACGGTTCAGGTACCAGAGGCGCTTTCACAGAAATAGTTGGAATTCTTGAAGAAGATGCAAATGGAAACGAAGTAGACAGGACATATATAGAGGCAATAGTACAAAACAGCACAGATGCAGTAATGACTACAGTAGCTGGTGACGAATACAGCATAGGATATATATCCCTGGGTTCCTTAAATGATAATGTAAAGGCTGTAAGTATTGAAGGAGTAGAGCCTACAGCAGAAAATATACAAAATGACTCCTATAAAATTGCAAGACCCTTTAATGTGGCCTATAAGGAAAGTTTAAGCCCGGTAGCACAGGATTTCTTAAACTTCATACTTTCAAATGAAGGACAAGAAATAATCCTAGGAGAAGGTTATGTTCAGGCAGTAACTGATCCACAGGCCTATGATGGCTCAACTGACCAAAATGGAAGTATAGTTGTAGCAGGTTCAACGTCTGTAACACCTGTTATGGAAAAATTAGCTGAAGCATATATGGAAATACATCCTGAAGTATCAATTGAAATTCAATCTACAGGTTCCTCAGCAGGTATGCAGGCTGCCATGGAAGGTACTGCTGATTTAGGCATGGCATCCAGAGAACTAAAAGACTCGGAATTAGCTGAATTAACAGCCCAGGCAATTGCAGTGGATGGCATAGTGGTAATAGTTAATAAAGAAAACCCAGTTAATGATCTAACATTAGAAGAAGTAAAGGGCATATTTGTTGGAGATATTACTGAATGGGATACTGTAATTGACTAATTTATAAATACTTCTCCTCTTAAACGCAAATACTAAAATAGCCTAGCAAATCTAGGCTATTTTAGATTTTACATAGATTTTGCACAAGGCTCCTTTAAATTTTACATAAATATGTTAACTTCACATTGGATGAATTTAAGAGAAATGAAGGTGAAATATTATGAAATCTAAACACTTAGAAGGCTTTATGAAAGGTGTATTTTTAATTTCTGCTATTATGAGCATAATAGCCATAATCTTTATCTGTATATTCATATTTGCAGGTGGAATTCCTTTTATACAGGAATATGGATTAAAAAATTTCCTGTTAGGTACAGAATGGAAACCAAGTAATACACCGGCATCCTTTGGAATACTTCCTATGATACTGGGTTCTTTTTATGTAACCCTGGGTGCCATTATAATTGGCGTGCCCATAGGTGTTTTAACAGCCATATATCTGGCTAAATTTTGTAACAAAAAATTATATAAAGTATTAAAGCCTGGAATAAACTTAATGGCTGGCATCCCATCAATTGTATATGGATTTTTTGCTTTAATTGTTATTGTTCCAATAATAAGGGATATTTTTGGCGGAACCGGCATGAACATTCTAACAGCATCAATACTGCTTGGAATAATGATACTTCCCACAATTATAAGCATGTCTGAAGCTGCCTTAAGGGCTGTACCAGACAGCTATTATGAAGGAAGTATTGCCCTGGGTGCCAGCCATGAAAAGGCAATTATGTCTGTTGTAGTTCCTGCTGCAGGATCAGGTATATTATCAAGTATAATACTGGGAATTGGCCGGGCTATAGGTGAAACTATGGCTGTAATTTTAGTTGCTGGTAACCAAGCTAGAATCCCTCAAGGGCTAACAAAGGGAGTAAGAACCCTTACTACCAACATAGTAATTGAAATGGCCTATGCTGCAGATCAGCACAGAGAAGCATTAATTGCAACGGCTGCCGTATTATTTATATTTATATTAATTATCAATGGAAGCTTTTTAATTGTAAAGAGGAGGAGTAAAAATTGAGTAAGGCCATAAGATTTATAGTTAAACTGTCTGCACTTATAACCTTTGGCGTTTTATTCTTCATAATTGGATATATATTAGTTAGGGGTATACCCAATTTAAGGCCATCCTTATTCCAATTAGAATATACAACAGAAAATGTATCTCTTTTCCCAGCCCTGATAACTACCCTTATGCTTGTAGGACTAGCCCTTTTAATTGCTACACCAATAGGTATATTTACAGGCTTTTATCTGGTAGAGTATGCTAAAAAGGGAAGTAGATTAGTTGAAACTATAAGGATAGCTACTGAAACCCTATCAGGTATTCCCTCTATAGTATATGGATTGTTTGGTATGTTGTTTTTTGTAATCTATTTAAATTTTCAGTATTCCCTATTGGCAGGTGCTTTTACGGTGGCCATCATGGTACTTCCTTTAATTATACGTGCTACGGAAGAAGCCCTTATGTCTGTAAATGATTCCCTCAGGGAAGCAAGCTTTGGCCTGGGAGCAGGAAAGCTAAGAACTATTTTTAAAATAGTACTTCCTGTAGCCATGCCAGGCATACTATCTGGAATAATACTATCTGTAGGCCGTATTATCGGAGAAACTGCAGCCCTAATGTTTACACTGGGAACTGCTACTAAAATACCGGAAGGGCTCTTTTCCTCAGGACGAACCTTAGCCCTTCACATGTATGTACTGTCTACAGAAGGATTCCATGTAAATGAATCCTACGCAACAGGAGTAATACTTTTGCTAATAGTACTAATTATAAATGGGCTATCTACATTTTTAACTACTAAATTAACAAAGGGGAATGAAAATGAGTAAGTTTATTATAAAAAATATGAATTTGTACTACGGTGATTTTCACGCCTTAAAAAATATAAATATAAATATTGAAAAAAATGAAATAACAGCCTTAATAGGGCCTTCAGGCTGTGGTAAATCCACCCTGTTAAAAAGCCTTAACCGTATGAATGACTTAATAGAGGAATGCAGAATTGAAGGGGACATATTACTTGATGGAAAGGATATATACAAGGATAATATAGATGTTAATGTACTAAGGAAGAGGGTTGGCATGGTATTCCAAAGACCCAATCCTTTCCCTATGAGCATATATGATAATATTGCCTATGGTCCAAGGACCCATGGCATAAAGAGCAAATCCAAACTGGATGAAATAGTTGAAAAAAGCTTAAGGCAGGCTGCCATATGGGATGAAGTAAAGAATAAATTAAAGCAAAATGCCTTAAGGATATCTGGAGGCCAGCAGCAAAGAATATGTATAGCCAGAGCACTAGCTGTAGAACCAGAAGTACTGCTTATGGATGAACCTACTTCAGCCCTTGACCCTATTTCTACTTCAAAGATAGAAGACTTGATTCAAGAACTTAAGAAGGATTATACTATAGTTATAGTAACCCACAATATGCAACAGGCAGCCAGGGTGTCGGATAAGACGGCTTTCCTTTTAAGTGGTGAATTAATTGAATTTGGGAAAACTGAAGATATATTTACAGTACCAAAGGATAAGCGAACAGAAGATTATATAACCGGTAGATTTGGTTAATATCAGGGGGGATAAATTTATGAGAAGCAGATTTGAAAAAGAATTAAAATATTTAAATGATGAGCTTATTGAAATGGGCAACCTAATTGAAAGCTCCATTAATGCAGCCGTAGCAGCTTTAAAAGAGCAGGATATAGAACTGGCCAAGAGAATTATAGAAAAGGACAATGAAATAGACCAAAAAGAAAAGGACATTGAAGAAAGATGCTTAAAGCTAGTTTTACGACAACAGCCTGTTGCTGGAGATTTACGGCTTATTTCGGCTGCCCTAAAAATGATTACAGATATGGAAAGGATAGGAGACCAGGCAGCAGATATTTGTGAAATAATAATTAGGCTTGCTGATACTGCCTATATAAAGGATATTGTTCACATACCTCAAATGGCTGATGTAGCAATTAAAATGGTAAAAATCAGCATAGATTCCTTTGTAAAAAGGGACACAGAACTGGTCAAGGTAGTAATTAAGCTAGACGATGAAGTAGATGAGCTATTTAATATTGTTAAGAATGAACTTATAGATATAGTAAGAAAGGATTTGGAACATAAGGAACAGGTAATAGACTTTTTAATGATAGCAAAATACTTTGAAAGAATAGGAGATCATGCTCAAAATATTGCTGAATGGGTTTATTATGCCATTGTAGGGGAGCATTATGTATATTAGGAGTTGATTAGATGCCTCTAATTTATATTATTGAAGATGATGAGGATATTAGGGAATTAGTCCTGTATGCCTTAAAATGCAATGGTTTTGAAGCAAAAGGATTTGAAAGTGGAAGGGATTTATTCCAAAACCCTCTTCCTGATTTAATACTATTAGATATAATGCTGCCAGGGGACGATGGATATACAATTTTGAATAAGCTTAAGCAAAACTCCAGAACCAAGGATATACCAGTTATAATGCTTACTGCCAAGACAAGTGAACTAGATAAGGTTAAAAGTCTGGATGCAGGAGCTGATGATTATGTGGAAAAGCCCTTTGGGATTATGGAGTTAATATCTAGAATTAAAGCAGTACTCAGGCGCAGTAAAAAAAATGAAAGCAGGGTAGAATCCTTTAAGGATATAGTTGTAGATTATGACAGGTATCTTGTTACTGTAAAGGAAAAGGAAGTAAAGCTTACCCACAAGGAGTTTGAACTTCTATATTATCTTGTTAAAAATCAGGGACTGGTACTGTCTAGGGAAAAGATAATGAATGAGGTATGGGGTTTTGAATTTGAAGGGGAAACTAGAACAATAGATGTGCATATAAGAACCTTAAGGCTTAAGTTAGGTGATGCTGGGAAATATATACACACCATCAGAAATGTTGGTTACAAACTGGGGGATTAGAGATGGAAAAGAAAATATATTTTAATTTAGCAATAGTTGCCACCTTTACTGCCATTATCACTTCTGTTGTTATTTCCTTCTTGTTCTACGATATATATAGCAACGATTTAACAGATATAGGCTCTAAGCTCTTGTCTATTCTACCTGCCACCATAGGGATTTTAGTTTTCATATTAATTGGCCTTTTCCTGGTAGCCCACATTCTTACAGCAAAAATTATAGAACCTATATCTATGGCTGCTAAAAATATTGAAAGTATTATGACAGGAAAGAAAGTTGACGACTATGAAGTATATGATGAACTGAAGCCCTTTATCAAAACCATAGAAAAACAAAAGGAAGAAATAGAAGATTATATATACCAGCTAAAGGAAGCAGAAAAGTTCAGAAGGGATTTTACTGCCAATGTAAGCCATGAATTAAAAACTCCCCTTACTTCAATAAATGGATATGCTGAAATGATTGCCACTGGCCAAGTGGACAAGGAAAACACGGTAAAATTTGCCAAAATCATTCTTAAGGAAGGAAATAGGCTTTTAGACCTAATAGATTCAATAATTAATCTTTCAAGGATAGAAAGTGAAACTGAAGGTAAAAAAATGGAAAGTATAAATATCCATGATATGGCAAGGGAAATAGTTTCCCAATTGGAAATAAGAGCAAAAAACAAAGATATTAGCCTTAATTTTAATAGTGAAAGTATAACTATAATGGGAAACAAGAGAATGATTAAGGACCTGCTATACAATTTAATAGATAATGCTATAAAATACAATAAGCCCAAGGGAAGTGTAAATGTCTTTCTAAATGAAAAAAATGGTTTTTGTATTCTGACTGTTGAAGATACAGGCATAGGAATCCCGGAAGATGAACAGGAAAAGGTATTTGAACGCTTTTATATGGTAGATAAAAGCAGATCCAAAAAATTAGGCGGATCAGGCCTGGGCCTGTCCATAGTAAAGCATATAGTAAGGTATCACAATGGCAGTGTTTCCCTGTCAAGTAAAGTGGGGGAAGGCACTAAAATAGTAGTAAATTTACCCATAAAAAATTCCCTCAAATGAGGGAATTTTTTATGCTTAAGCTTCTTTCAATGCTTCTTTCAGTACTTCTGCCAATCTCTTGACGCCTTCCACTATTCTATCTTCCTGCATATTTGAATAATTCACTCTAAAGGTATTTTCATGTCCTCCGTTGGGGAAGAAAGAACCTCCTGGAACAAAGGCTACATTCTTTTCCAATGCTTTCATGGCCAGCTCTCTGGCATTTATATGCTCTGGAAGAACCACCCAAGTGAATAGTCCGCCATCTGGATTGGTTACCTTTATTCCTTCAGGAAATTCCTCTTTTATTGTGTTCAGCATTAAATCCTTTCTTCTCTTGTATACTTTCTTTATCTTCTCAATATGAGCCTCTATGTCATAATCCTCAAGGAATTTATACACTGCTATCTGGTCAAGAGTACTTGACTGTAAGTCTGCACCCTGCTTAATAAGTACAAACTTATGTAATACTTCCTTATCAGCAGCTATCCAGCCCAGCCTAACCCCTGGGGAGAATACTTTTGAAAAGGTACCCAAAAAAATTACTCTTCCTTCAGTATCATAATGCTTAATGGCAGGATATATTTCTCCTTCAAATCTCAGCTCTCCATAAGGATTATCCTCTACAATTGCTACATTGTACTTGTTTGCCAACTGAACCAATCCTTTTCTTCTTTCAATGCTCATGGTTCTTCCTGATGGGTTTTGAAAATCCGGATTTACATATATGAATTTTACATTTTCATTTTCTTTTAGAGCTCTTTCCAAATCCTCAATTATCATTCCATCATCGTCTGTTTCTATTTCCACAAATCTAGGCTCATATGCCTTGAAAGCGTTTATGGCTCCCAAATACGTTGGGCTTTCGCACAGAATTACATCGCCTGGGTCAATAAATGTTTTTGCCATAAAATCCAATCCCTGTTGAGAACCACTTGTAATAAGTATATTATCAGTAGTCAGATTATTTACCTTAACCTTAGCCATTCTATCCAATATCTTAACTCTCAATGGTTCAAATCCCTCTGTAGGACCATATTGAAGTGCAACTCTTCCGTATTCTTCCATTACCTTAGCCAAAGTCTTCTTCATTTCTTCTACAGGAAATAATTCAGGTGCAGGCAATCCTCCGGCAAAAGAGATAACTTCAGGTTTTTGAGTGAGCTTCAGCATTTCTCTTATTTCAGATGCCTTTATATTGTCCATTCTTTTTGAAAAGCTTAAGGACATGTATAACACCTCCCAAGTATTATAAAAACGTTTTCCTTACTTATAACAACCCTTTAAATAATTCCTCCATTTATAGTTTACTATTAAATTGTAAAATTGTCTAATATTTAAATACAATTTATAAAAAATATTTTCTGGCCTGGTTTTTTGCCAGAAAATATTAACCTTCATTATTCTTATTATCCTTGCCCTTGTAATGGACAATGCTAATCCATTTATCATCTACTAAAATCTTTCTTACCCTTTTTTCAAATTCAATTCTGGGAATCATAATCTGCCTGCCACATCCAAGGCATTTTAACTTGATATCTACTCCGGTTCTGGTTATCTCCCATTTGTTTTCTCCGCAAGGATGGGGTTTTTTTAACGTGACTATGTCATTTAAGTCATATTTTAACATAATGCTGCCCTCCTAAGACTTTCCATTGTATACTACAATCTTAGAATATGGTATTTCAATGCCTTCCTCATCAAAAGCCTCCTTAACAGCTTTTCTGATCTGCCTTTCCAATGCCCATTGTTCCATGGGTTTTGTCTTTGCAACTATTGTAATATCAACACCTGAATCTCCCAATGAGGTAACTCCCAATACAGAAGGCCCTTCTATTATGCTGTCATTTGCTTTTTTGATTTTATCCAGTACCTCTTCAATTACTTTAATTGCCTTATCAATATCCTCTTCATAAGCTATTCTGACAACTACAGAGGACCTCATGGGCCCTCTGCCCATATTTGTTACTACAGTTATTTGACCGTTGGGAATAATATGGAGCTCCCCTGAAAAATCCTTAAGCTTTGTTACACGTACTCCCACTTCTTCCACTATGCCTGTATAATCTCCTATTGTAACATAATCTCCCACTGAATACTGGTCTTCAAACAGTATAAAGAAGCCGGTAATAATATCCTTAACAAGGGATTGGGCACCAAAGCTTATGGCCAACCCCCCAATGCCTGCTGTGGCTAATATTGATGAAGTATTGACTCCAAATATATCCAGTATTATAACTATGGCTATAAAGTAAAGGATATACTTCAATATGTTCCTAAATACTGCCATCAGGGTTTTTATCTTTCTTTCTTCCTTAATGGACATGGTTTTTACTCTTTTGGCTATCGTCCTATCAATAAGGGCGTTTAATATCCTCAATACAATTTTAACCACTATTAACAGTATGATAACCTTAATGGCTTTTCCAAATATATTCAGTTCTCCATATTCTGTTGTAAAAAAATCATGTATATATAGATATAGGCTATTCATCCAAACACCTTCCTATTGGAGCCTTTGTGCCCTGCTTCCACCGCTGTCCTTTGAAATCTTAAATATCCCTTCTGTAATCAAATTGTTCTTTTCAATTATATACTTTATGCTGTTAAGGTCATCCAGGTTAAACATAATAGCCAGTCCACAGCTGTGACTAATCTCTCTTGGAGTAGGTATGGTCCTGTACTGTATTTTCTCATTTCTAAAAACGGAATCTGCCTGTATGGCATAATGGGTGGACTTAAATGTAATGACTCCAAACTGTGTTTCTTTCATTATATCATACACTCCTATCCTATGTTAACAGTATTTGTTGCATTTCTAATCCTATCATATATTGTATACATATTTGTTATCTGCCCAACCTGTAGTTTTTCCTTAAGTTTATAATAATCCAAACAGGTACCGCATGAGAGTATTTCTACACCTTCAGACTCCAGTTTTCTCAAATCCTCAATTACTTCTGAACCTTCACAGGTTAAATATACCCCGCTGTTGAAAAACAGCATTGACTTTGGATAAGGCTTGGATTCAGCTACAGTATACATAAATGACTTAATGAGTATCCTTCCCAGTTCTTCAGAGCCTTTACCCATTGTATTGGATGAAAATACAATTACCAGATTGTCAGAATCAGCCTTTCTTAATTCCTTTATTTCTTCCTGCTGTACTTCTCCCTTTATAATTGTTATATGGTACTCATCTTCCTTTTTCTTATCAACCTTAAATTCATACCCTAAGCTATTTGCCAGCTTTGAAACATTCCCAACAGCAACCTCATTGTCAACTATAGTAACTACTATGCCTTTATCCATATTGTCAAGTTCCTTCTTGGTCATAATAACTGGCTTTGGACAAGCCTGTCCTCTTGCATCTATTTCCTTTATCATATTAAAACCCCCTATTTTTCTTATAAATATATTATACTATCCTGTATAGATTTAAACTTATAAGTATTTTGTATAGGTTTATATCCATCAATAAAAAATATCTATGCTGAAATCCATAAGATTAAAATATTTAAATGGTATCTTAAATAATTTAATTTTTATATTAATTTTTTTAATGTATATATTGACTTTTTTTAGGTTTAATATTAATATATTTATAAACCATAGTATACAACATATACTGAATGCAGCTTTATTATTATACCCAAATGTGAAAACTTCTTAAGCACCACAGTATTCATAATTGGAGGGTTTAAGTTGGAAAACAGGGTGAAAAAAGCAACTAAACTGAAAATCACAATTGTAGATGATGGAAAGAGGATTAATCTTCCTGGTATACCTTTCTGGATAATTGAATTTTTAATTGACCTGGGCTTTGGAATAAGTTCCATAGCAATGAAGTTCGTTAAGGAAATAGATGAGGATACAAAAAGAATACTTGACTCAATAGATAGAAAAGACATAAAGCTATTAATCAAGGAATTAAAAAAATATGGTCCCTTTGACCTGGTGAATATTAGAGAAGGTGATAAGACCTATGTCCATATTTCAATCCTTTAATTAAAGAGAGGAAGAGTAGAATGAAAAGAGAAATGTTAGGTAAATGCCCCGTATGTGGGGAAGAACTGCAGGTAACAAGGTTAAGCTGCAATAATTGTCACACTACAATAGAAGGCAGCTTTTCCGCATGCAGGTTTTGTAGACTTACAAATGAGCAGAAAAACTTCCTGGAGGTATTCGTAAAAAATAGAGGAAATATAAAGGAAATAGAAAAGGAGCTGGGCATATCCTACCCTACTGTGAGAAACAGGATGGAGGATTTAATTGAAGCTCTGGGATATAAACCTAAGTACAGCGAACCTAAGATTAATCAAAAGGAAATATTAGAAAAACTGAATAATGGTGAAATATCTTCTGAAGAGGCTATTAGACTTCTAAGGGGAGAAAAATAAGGGGGTCTTATTATGAGAGAAGAAAAGATGATGATTTTATCCATGCTGGAAGAAGGTAAGATAACCAGTGAAGAAGCAATTAAGCTATTAGATGCCCTGGAAAGCTCTGAATACAATCTGCTAATAAATGCAGACAAAACAGAAGATAAAAACTCTGAATATAAAAACACTGATGAAAAAGATGAGGCCAAGGATGAAATTAAAGAAGGATTAAGAGATTATACCAGAAAAATAGAAAGCTTTGGAACAAACCTGGGGAATCTGATATCCAATATAGTAAACAATATAGTTGATAAAACTACCTTTATCAGCTCAGACGGATTATATGAAACTATAAATAAAAGAATTGAAAGAGACATATCAGATGTTGAAAACCCAGTAATAAACTTTGAGTCTGTAAATGGAAGCATAAATGTAAAACCATGGAATGAGAATAATATTTCCATGAACATAACCTGTAAGTATAAGGGCAAGGAATTTAGCAAAGATGATGTTTTTTACAACTTTTTTGAAGAAGGCAACAAATTCAGATTTATACCTGTTTATAAAAGCCATGTGATGATTTCATTAGATGTAAATCTCCCTAGTAAATATTACAAAGAGATTACCCTTAAGACTACAAACGGCAGAATAAAGATTCACGACTTTCATGTTGGTGAACTGGTATTAGAAACAAGCAATGGCTCCATTACTGCAGGAAATATCAGTTCAGATAAAATAGACTTATTAACCCAAAATGGCAGAATACTTATAAATGACCTGTCTGCTCCAGCAATAACTGCAAAAACCTCTAATGCAAGCATTGCTGCAGAGAATATCAAAAGCAGGGATTTGAACATATCAACTATGAATGGAAGGATTAGCTCTACCGATATACAATCAGACTATATTTCTGGGAAGACCTCCAATGCCTCCATTGAAATGGAAAATATAATTAGCAAAAAAGTCAGGCTTAAAACCTCTAATGGAGCAATTACATGCAGAGATATAGATGAAAGGAATATCGAAGAATTAAACCTTTCCACTTCCAATTCATCAATTAATATAGCCTTGAATAATACTGATAAGGTTAAATATTTCGACCTGGAAACAACTTTAGGAAGCATATTCCTTGAAGCACCAGATTTGATATATAAAGTCAATAAACAGGCTAATACAGGAACTAAAAAAGTAATAGCCTATAGTGAAAATTTTGATGAGCAAAAGGAACATCTGCTTATAAAGGCTTCAACTTCAAATGGTTCAATAAAGATTATATAGGGGGGTTAATATGACAGATTTCAAGGATGAAAAACTACAAATATTAAAGATGATTGAAGATGGCAAAATTACAAGTGAAGAAGGCATAAAACTGCTGGAAGCCCTTGATGATACACCTAATACTATTCCAGTTGAAACCAGCAAGGCAAAATGGATAAAGATAAAGGTGTTTGAACCGGAGGAAAAAACCAATGTAGATGTTACTATACCAATATCCTTAATAGATATTGCAATGAAAATAGCAAATAAGATAAGCCCTGAATTCAATAAATATGGAATAAGCGAAAATGAAATAAGTGAAATATTCAATGCTATAAAAAATGGGGCTTCAGGCAAGATAGTGGATGTAAAAAGCGAAAGCGGTGAAATAGTGGAAATAATGGTAGAATAATCCCATTAGGGATTATTCTCCTAATTTTTTGGCATTGTATATTATTCTTATTCCTATTAAGATTAAAGCTATCGGTAAAATATTAAATACAAGCTTCCAGAATCCAAACTCAATAGATGTATAAGCAGATATAATGTATAGAATGGAAATAAGAAACATAACAGTGCCCAAATATTTAGGCCATTCTATTCTGTCCTTTCTAAACCCTAATAAATACGCCATATAAAATGCAATACCAAACAGGAAGTACAATGTCCAATTCACATCAATGGAAACCAATTCATTAATCAAGTTGTTTGTCCCCAGGGCAATTAACAATAATCCTATTGTCAACAGTATCCTGTTGTTTTGCTTTCCATACACAGCTAAACATATAATTCCGAATATCCATAGGAATAAAAAGCGCTTAATATCAATTCCAATGAACACATATTGGTCTAAAATGGACATTACTGAAACTCCCAACAGTATTAATCCCAATAAAAGATATCCCAAATGCTTTTTCATCATATAGCCAATTAATATGCCAATGGACAAAAGGAATAACAGCCACTCAAAAGACAGAACGTTAAGGTTTAAAAGCAAGAATAACAGTCCAATCAATATTAAATATATACCAGACAAATAGCTCCTTCCATTCATATAATCCCTCCAATTTTTTTAAATATAGGTTTTACTGGGCATGAAGTCAAACATCAGATCAATAAAGCTGAAATCCCTGAAATAAAATAAGATTAAAGAATCATTGAATTCCTTTCCTATAAAGGATTCCGGCAAAAATACAGCAATTGGTGTTAGCACAATGCTTATGAAGTATACTATAAAAACTCCCTTTACTAGTCCAAAGAACATTCCCCCTATTTTATTAAGCTGGTTTAAGACTGGAGCATTGAAAATACCGGAAAACACCCCAAACAGTATATTCACCAAGGCATTAACAATAATAAATATTAAAGCTGCTGATACTACCATAACAGTTATTTCTACTAGCCCATCAGATATTAAATCTGGTATAAAATCAATATTGCTTTCGACCTGTCTATAAAATAAAACAGCTAATACCACTTCAACCAATCTCTCAATCATTTCGTATAGAACAGGGCTATTCATTATAAATCCATATACAATCATATAATATTTGCTTACAACTAACATGGACAATACATAGCCTATAATACTAAAAACTGAACCTATTAACCCAAACCTTAACCCCTTGAAAACATTGTATATTAATATAAATACAATTATGATATCTATCAAGTTCAAATATATCACCAGGCCTTACATTAAAATGTAACTATATCTATCCTGTTCTCATACAATACTATTAAATTCCCATTGCCTTCTATTACTTTAATTATCGGCTCTTCAGCCTTATATTTAAACATTTTTTTTGCACCCTTAAATCCCATTAGGTTTTCTTCCCCATATAGTACTGCGTATCCATTAGCCAATATGAATTTATTGTATTCCTCCTTAAGTGATAGGGATTCCTTGGCAGCGCCGTCTCTGGAAATGACCTCAAATGTGCTGCCATATAAAATGTATATTGATTTTTCATCTACGCATATGCCTTTTGGAGAAGATATATCTTTTTGCCATACGATATTTCCCTCATCTATATAATATAATATATTGCTTGACATTGCCACCAATCCTTTATCATCTATAAAACTAATATACATAATCAGCTCATCATCTAGCTTTAAGTCCCAATTGAGCTCACCATTTAGACTATATACCTGTATTTCAGATTTTATACCTTCATTTTCCAGATTAAGTGTAGATACAGCATATCTATTTATTTTATTTAAAAAGCAATAGTCAAGAATATATTTATCCTCCAGCATCTTCCTTGCAATCATCTTTCCACTGGTATCCAGAATCTCGATACTCTCATTGCCATCATCCTCTAAATGAATTAAAATATTTTCACCGCTTTCCTTTATGCTTTTTATCCTGCCTTCAGATTTAAATCTTCCAATGGTATCACCTTCCGAATTGAGATAATATATATCCCCCTGATTTCTGTCTGAAACATATATGCCTATATCCCCAAATGTTACATAAAAATCTGTAAAATTAAATTCTTTTTCCCATTCCTTATTACCTTCCCTGCTGTATCTTACAAGCTTATTATCCTTACGCATCATTATATGGCCGTCATAACAGGCTATATCATCAATCTCATCATCTGCAGATATAGAGTTTATTACATTAATATCATCTAATAGCAGAGAATCCATATTAAATAGTTCTATCAGCTTTTCCTGATTTTCACCTTTGGATAGGAAAAATATCATTAAAACCAGTAGAGCAGCAAATATTTTAATAAATATGCTTTTTTTGCCATTACCCTTCACAGTATCACCTCTATGTTATAATTCTTTATTTTTTTTGTATTCCCTTCAAAATTATTGTAGATATTTTTATATCTGATATAATAATTATACCCATACAATTATATGGAGGTAAAAGTATGAAAATAGATAAGAATTCCGATATTCCCCTGTACATACAGGTATATAAGAACATAAAGAATATGATTGAAAACAATGAGCTAAAGGAAGGAGACAAACTTCCCTCAATAAGAAGCATGTCGAATAAATTGGGAGTAAACAATATAACCATTGTAAATGCCTATAAGCTTTTGGAACAGGATAGATACGTATATTCAATAAAGGGAAGCGGTACATATGTAAGAAAAGCCTATAATTTGGATTTGCCCTATATGGAAGATGGAGATATTGAGCTTATGGTAGGAGGAATACTGCCTATATCCAAAGATAGCATCAATTTTTCATCCGTTTCTCCAACTCCAGAGATTTTTCCCATTGAGGAGTTTAAACAATCCTTAATTGAAGTGTTGGACAGGGATAAGGGAAATGCATTTATGTATCCTGAAATAAACGGCTACAAGCCTTTCAGAGAGTCCATATCATCTTTTCTATATGAAAACTACAATATGAATGTTGACAAGGATCAGATACTGGTCATATCAGGAGGGCAACAGGGAATTGACTTAATAACCAAAACCCTGGTTAATCAGGGAGATTATATATTTGTTGAAAATCCTACCTATTCAGCAGCTGTATCTGCCTTTAAATCAAGAGGAGCAAAAATAATAGGAATACCTATCCTGGAAGATGGAATAGATTTTGAAGTTCTGGAAAAATACCTTAATAGATTAAATCCCAGGTTTATATACATGATGACCAACTATCAAAGTCCTACAACCTACTCCTATAGTATGGAAAAGAGAAAAAGATTAATAGACCTGAGTACCAAATATGATTTCTACATAATTGAAGATGATTTTTTAACTGACTTAAGCTACGGGGATAAAAAACTTCCATTGAAATCTATGGATAATTTGGACACTGTCATATACATAAAAAGCTTTTCAAAAATTTTTATGCCTGGAGTAAGAATAGGATTTATGACTGTACCTAAAAAGCTCTTTGCAAACATAATAAAGGCAAAGCATACTACAGACATATCATCCTCCGGATTCTTCCAAAGGGCATTTGATCTGTATTTAAGAAAAGGCCTTTGGAAAACACATATTGAAACCATTAGAAAAGTATATTTTGAAAAATACAATACAATGGTAAAGGAATTAAAAAGGCTGAACAAATATGGAATATCCTTTACGGAGCCTAAAGGAGGGCTTAGCATATGGATTAGGCTGCCGGAAAATATAGACTCTATAGATCTCTATAAGGAATGCATAGAAGATGGACTATCCATTGTACCAGGAAAGATTTTCTTCATAGACGACAGCCTATATACCAACTACATACGGTTAAGCTTTGGAGCAGCTTCTAAGGAGGAAATAGTAGCAGGTATACAGATAATAGAAAATTGCCTGAAAAAAAGGCAAAAAAAAGAAAACAGTAAATATCTTCCTTTCATTTAAAAGGCTTCTTTATCTATTTAAAGAAGCCTTTTCCTTCAGAAACTGCATTACTACGGATATGAATTCATCTGGTTTTTCAAATATTAAAGCATGGCCTGTTCCTTTTATTATAACAAGCTGAGAATCCTTAATCCTTCTATGTATAAATCTCTGATACTCAGTCAGGGTAATCATGTCATATTCTGCACCTATTATCAGGGTAGGTACCTCTATATCCTCTATAGAATGAGAAACGTCAAAATTTAAAGCACTTTGAAGGTTTCTCAAGAATCTATCTTTCCATTCCTCATTTAATACCTTTGACATTATTCTCTTCTTATCTTCCAGCTTTTCATAGCAGTTTTCATAATAGCTAAAGGAATATACATAAGGAAAAACAGTATTTGAAAATACTTCTCCATCCAGTGTTGATGCAGCATAGGCCCAGGATTTTCCTATGTCCTTCATTATGTTGGAAGTATAGCAGTCTGTATTGGATAATATTAATGATTTTACCTTATCCTTATACTTTAGGGCATACGTTAAGGCTACCTTGCCTCCATATGATACTCCCAGCAGATGAGCGCTATTAATGCCTAAGCTTTCTAAAAGGCCATTTAAGAATTCAGCTTGGGTTTCAACTGTATACCCTTCTTCACAGCTGTCGGATTTTCCCTGGTCAAGCAAATCCACCAATATCATTCGATAGTATTTGGAGACATCCTTAATAAGATGTGACCAGCTGCTTGTAGTCATCATGACTCCATTTAAGAAAACAATGGGCTCACCATTACCATATTCCCTGTAGTATATGTTTTTATCGTTAATCCTTACATAAGGCACTTTATCAGCCTCCTTTTCCTATACTTAGTATATCAAAATTAGAACCATCAGTACAAATCCAATTAGCCCCGATATAGGGTATATTATCCCTACAAGATTTGCAAATCCGAATTTTGCCAATGGTATAGCTGATATGCAGAATAACACTGTATATAGTAATTTATTTTTATGTTCTGAAACTCTGTTCATAAATCCAAATCCGTTAGCTATTGCAGTTGTGAATATGGCAATCCAGAGTATTACTGCATATACCTTCCTATACCCATTAGAAATATTACCACATATTTTAAGCATTGGAACCTCCAAAAAAATTACTTCATTATAATATACCAGCATGCTTATCAAAATGGATATGCCAAGCAAAAATAAAATAGCTCCTCCTGTAGCACCTCCCAATATGGCGGTTTTTTTATCTTTCAATAATGGAAGAAATGATGAAAATACTATTATTATAATCAATGAATTGGAACCAAAATATAATAATGAAGAGGTTATAAAATTGCCCTTTCTCGTCAGTGCCACCCCTTCGACATTTGAAAAGTTAAAGCCTTCTCTGATGTTAAGATATATGGATGTAAACAATATGCCAACAATCAATATGGGAACCAGTACAGTATTTACTACAGACAAACCTTCCAGCTTAAATAAGAATACTATAAATGTAAATATAACCATGGTTATTATACCTATATTAAAAGATAGACCTAATTCCTCCTTGAAAATTGCACCACTGCCTGAAAGCATGACACTATAGCCCGTATATAGAGAAAAGCCTATTATTGTATCCAGAATTAAACTAAATCTATCTCCAAACAGCTTCATCACCAATTCGTTTAAGTTCTTTATCTTGTATTTATAAACCTTTAACAATAGCATACTTCCAACTGCAGAAAATAAAATCCCTGAAATAATAATACCAATTATTCCTTTAGCTCCATACACTGCAAAGAATTCTACAATCTCCCTTCCTGATGCAAACCCTGCACCAATAACAGTGCCTATATATACTGAAGCAATTTTAATCCAGTTTTTATTCATATATATCCTCCTTCCTGATAACTAGTCTATTATCAGGAAGGCTTGTTCTATAACCAAATAGGGCTTAAATAGAAGACACGGAAGCTAATAAGCTTCCGCGCCAAAGTCTTATATATTTTCTTCTTTAAAGGCTTTTACTACAGATACCATAGCAAACAGCATGACAAATATAAAGGGGAAGGCTGCTGCAATGGAGGCTGTTTGTAGTGCTTGTAATCCTCCTGATAGAAGTAGAGCTGCTGCAAAAAGGGCTAACACTATTCCCCATAAAAATTTCTTGCTATTACTTGGATTTAAATCTCCCTGGGAAGTAAACATTCCTAGCACAAAAGTAGCTGAATTAGAGGAGGTTATGAAGAATGTACATAATAGTACTATTGTAATTAAGGATAATACTTTTGTCAGTGGATAATATTCATATGCTTTAAATAAAGCCGTTTCTGGTACCTGAGCTGCTTCAGCAAGTACTTCTAATCCAACTTCATCGGCTAAATTTAAACCCAGGCTACCAAATACTGCAAACCAAACAATAGACACCAGGGCTGGCACTAATATAACTCCTGCAATAAACTCCCTAACTGTTCTCCCTTTAGAAATTCTAGCTATAAAGCTTCCTACAAAGGGTGCCCAGGCTATCCACCAGGCCCAATAAAATATTCTCCATCCATTAACCCAGGAGTTGTCTCCAAAGGCATTTATGCCTAGACTATCCTTAAAGAAATCATTAATATATAAGCCTATTCCATTTGTAAAATTATTTATTATAGGTAATGTAGGTCCTATTACTGCACAAAGAATTAATAAGCCACTGGCTAAATATAAGTTTATATCTCCAAGTAATTTTATTCCCTTATCTATACCACTAACTGCTGTCCAAATGGTTATAACTGTTATAACAACTATTATGGCCATTTGAACTAATGCTGTTTCTGGAATATTAAAAAGATAATTTAATCCACTGTTAATCTGCAAAGTACCTAGTCCTAAGGATGTTGCTACCCCTGCTACAGTTGCAAAAACTCCAAGTATATCTACTAATTTACCAATTGGTCCATTTACTCTTTCCTCCCCAAGTAAAGGGGTAAATATACTACTTATAAGTCCTGGTGTGTTTTTCCTAAACTGGAAATATGCAAGAGCAAGACCTATAATACTGTAATTTGCCCAAGGATGAAAACCCCAATGCATAAAGGAGGATTTCATGGCAAAGTCTACTGCTTCCACACTGCCAGGTTCAGCTCCTAGAGGACTTACAAAATGGGATATGGGTTCAGCTAATCCCCAAAATACAAGACCTATACCCATACCTGCCCCAAATAACATGGCAAACCAGGATACGGTACTGTATTCAGGTTCAGAATCATCGGGACCTAATTTCATTTTTCCGTATTTACTAAAGGCTATAACAAGGGCAAATATAACAAATGACAACATGGATATTAGATATAACCAGCCAAATTTATTGGTCAAAAAATTTAGTAAAGCGCTTGCAAAGTTGGCAAAACTATTTTGTGCAAGTATACCCCATAGAACTATTATTATAGAAAATCCTAGGGATATGTGAAAAACCTTATTATCCTTTGACACTTTTTTCACCCCATTCATTTTATCTCTCCAACTAAATGGTCAGCATTTAATTAATAAATTTTTTGGGAATAAAGGGTGATAGGCCATCACCCCTTATTCCCATTAATCTCTTATATCCTTACCTTATATACAGTTTGTTCTTTTGCATCATCTGTTAATGCATCCAGGGCTACTCCTACCCTATGATATCTCATTTGCCATTGCTCTTCTTCTGATCTTGAAGGATCTCCAAGTGGATAAGGTATTGAGAATGATGGAACTATCTTATTTGCTCCTGTACTCTTGGCTACAGGAACTAGGTTAGCTATTTGAACAACTGGTATACCTGCACGTTCTATTTCTTTTACCATTGTTGCACCGCAACGTGTACAAGTACCTCAGGTTGAAACTAGTATAACCCCATCTACTTGCCCTTCTTTTAGGTGTTCTACTATTTCTCTTGCCATTCTTGCAGCTTCACCCTGGGTTGTTCCTGTACCAACTGTTGTATAGAAGTATTCATGTACCTTACCTATTTTTCCTTCTTTTTCATAGGCCCTTAGGGCATCTAAAGGTACAATTACATTAGGATTCTGGTTAGCAACCATTGGGTCAAAGCCAGCATGGATTGTTTTAAATACTCCTGCTTCCAATCTTTCCATATTAGAAATATCATATTTACCCCATCTGGTTGCTGAAGCTGATTGAATCCTATCTGGGTTATCTACAGGTACTATACCACCAGATGTAACTATGGCAATAGTAGCCTTTGATAAATCCTTAATTGGTGGAGCAATTGGCACAGTATCTACAGGTGGTATTGGCAATTCTGTCTTAAAGGGTTCTCCATTTAATTTCTTCAGTAGCATATCAACAACCCTGTCAGCAGCAGTAACTGGAGGATCTAGCCAAACTTGACGTCTTAAACCCCTTCCAAAATAGCCTTCTTCTTCAGCAGATAGTAAGGTTTCTCCCTTTACTATTTTTTTGCCAAAGTCAGCCATCTTCTTTATATCTTCCCTCATGGCTGCTGCACTTTTTCCACCTTTAAATATATAGATGTCTTTACGGAACATTTCTACTCCTGGATTTTCTTCATTCATTGATGATATTACAGGAACATTAAATTTCTCACTAACAGCCTTACCTATATTTCCACAGGCAACACCATATCTACCTGCCCTAAAGGCTGGTCCTGCAAAGAATATGTCAAATTCCTTATCCTCTAAAAATCCTAGTATTGTATTTACAGCCTCTTCTGTATTGGAACCCATATAGTTGTCTCCACAAATAATGGTATGGGTAACCTTAATATCTTCTCCCAATTGTTTTTGCAACTCTATTGCTGGTCCTACTAATCCTTCCCTTATTTCAGGAGCAAAATCAGCTTCCTCTTCACCACCAATTTGTCCGAAAAATTGATTTATATAAAGTATTGCTTTCTTCATTAGAGCACCTCCTTTAAAATTCTTTTACTGTTTTAGTTGACCAACCAACTACCTGATCTCCACAGAACATGGAGTTGTTTTCCATGATAATGGAGCCATCTTCCCTTACTGAAGGTCCTAGGACTTCATCTCCCCACCATCCTCCAGCAAATCCGTCTCTTGCCAAGGATTCTAATTCTCCAATTACAGTTTCCATTGGTGGAAGTTCTATTAACTGAGAAACATCTCCTGTTGAAACAATAGCATCTGCCTTTGGATCCATAGTTACTAATGGTTGAGATCTACCATCCCTACCTGTACATTCTGGTGTTAGTCCCACAGTTTTAATTCCTGCATCTTCCAAGGCTACAATACAAGCTATAAAGTCAGCATCTGGGTTTCCATATCCTTCTTCTGCAACGATTGCACCATCGGCACCTAAGGATTTTGCTATTTGTGCAACTAGTAATGCTGATCTTTCTTTTTGGTCTAGGGCTACATTTAAGTTAGAAGCTATAACTCCTAAGAAATTTAATGTTTTTCCGTGTTCTTTGTATAGCCTTCTTATAACTGGGAAGTTTTGAATATCATATGTTGACCACTTGGATGAACTAGGCATGAAACTACCTGATATTACCGCGCCATCCAATATTTCATTTGGATGCATAAAGGTTGGTAGCATTCTGTTTGTATCCCATCCATATACTAAATCATTATAGCCTAATTCCTCCATTTGGGATTGGAATTGTAATACTAGTACCACTGAAGGTAAATCGTTTTCCTGCTTAATACGCTTAACAATTGGTTCCAATTCAAACACTTCCAATTCTTCTGGCTCTAGATCCTTTACGCAGGAACCTATATATTCAGCCAATCTCATACCAGCCCATCTTAAAACCCTATTTTTCTTTTGCTGTTCTCTTTTTTCAAATTCTTCATCTGTATCAGCAACTAGTACTATATTCTTTAGCTGTGAATAATAGGTATATTTAGCTCCTTCTCCACTCATGTCTATAAGGCCGTCTTGGAATCCACCCCAATGTTTTCCTACAACTAATACGCTACAATCCTTTAAGGCATGGGTTCTACCATTACCTGCCTGCATCAAATCTCCTGTAACTCCTGGGAATACTGGACCTCCGTCAACTCTTACCCTTGGTTCAATGGCTTCCTTAACTGGTACCAATCTTACCCTATCTCCTGGTTTTACTATGTGTAAATCTGCATCAGTTATGTGTTCATCTTCCATTACTACCTTTAAAGCCTCTTCCTTATTAATGGTTAAAATTCCATTGGAGTAAGAGGTTTCCTCTCCAAAGACTATGTCCTTAACATAAAAATTACCTAACTCAAGTCTCATATTTACACTCCTTTCTTTATTGTAATAAGCATTGTTTATAAATATTTACAATGTTTATTGATAAATTAAATTTATGAATACGCTTTCTTGTATTAAGTTTTTATATAGTGTTAATTTTATGATAACATAATCATGATTATATTTCAATCGTGATTATAAAATTTTTCAAAAATTTTTTTCTCCATTGTAATAGATAAATTAATATATTATTATTATTATAACCACCTAAGCTGCAAATATACCTATCAAATCTAATAGTCAATACAGAAAGGATGTTATATATGGACAACATAAGTATTAGAAAAAAAAGAATAATGACTTATTTTATAGACGCTGCTGATGAAATAATGAGGGAAGAAGGAATTAAAGGTGTAACTTTAAGAAAAGTTGCCAAAAAAGCAGGATTTAATAGTGCTACCCTATATAATTATTTTGAAAATCTTGACCATTTAATATTCTTTGCAGCTATGAGGCATATAAAAGACTATGCCCAGGCCCTGCCAGAATATTTAAAAGATGCAAATACTGCTATAGACAAGTTCTTAGTAATATGGAAATGCTTTTGTGATTATTCCTTTAAGGATCCTGAAATATATTATGCAATTTTTTTTGCTGATCTAGATAAGGATCTAGAGCATTATATTGTACAATACTATAAATTATTTCCAGAAGAACTTGGAAGCCATCCTAAAGAAGTATCTACAATGTTACTTAAACACAACATATTTGAAAGAGGAATGGCCATAATAAAAGAATGTATAAATGAAGGCTCCATAAGGAAGGAAGATGCAGAAACTTTGAATGAAATGGCTACCCTAATATATGAGGGAATATTGCTAAGGGTAATAAAAGATAAAATAAGTTATGATGAAGCTGTACACAAGACAATGAAATACATAGAACTAGTAGTAAACTCTCTTAGGATCAACAATTAATTAAACATATTAAACCCTCAAAATGAGGGTTTAATATGCTATTATTTATTGCTATGTATATGTTTCAACATCTTGAAAAACATCTTGTCCCTATATTTTATAGTTTCTTCATCTTTTCCACCTGAGTAGTCGTAGAAACCTTTTTTAGTCTTTGTTCCTAATTCTTGCTTATATATTAAATTTTTCAATATATTTTGAGGCTCCTTTACATCACTTAGATCATTAAATAAATATGATGATATATAGTAGAAGGTATCCAATCCTCCTAAATCTGCAGTTTGTAAAGGTCCAATTATTGGATATCTAAATCCTGGTCCATATTTCATGGCCCTGTCCACATCTTCTATATCAGCTATTCCTTCTTCTACTATATGCAATGCTTCCCTAAAGACTGCAAATTGTATTCTATTACCTATGAAGCCTGGAGCATCCTTTTTAACAACCACTGGCTCCTTATCAATTTTCTTAGCTAATTCAAATAATATATCTATAGTTTCATCTTTTGTTTCATCACCTTTTATCAGCTCCACCAAGGGTATAATATGCGGTGGATTCCAAAAGTGCATTCCTGCAAATCTTCCTTTGTCTTTTAGTTTTTTCGATATTCCTGTAATGCTTAGTCCTGAGGTATTTGAGGCAAATATGGCATCAGGTTTGGCTATTTCTTCTACTTCCTTCCAAAAATCCTGCTTAATATCCATTTTTTCTATAATGGCTTCTATTATAATATCACAATCTGAAAAGACTTTTTTATCTGTATAATATTTTATATTTTTTACTGTTTCTTCAGCTTCCTGCTCTGTCATAAGCCCTTCTTCAATCAGGCTGCTATTGAATATAGACACTAATCTTCTTGAGTTCTCCAAAAATTCATCCTTTAAATCTGTTACTACAACATTATACCCTTTTCTGGCAAATATTTGAGCCATACCTGAACCCATTGTACCTGCACCAGCAATACCAATTTTTTTAATACTATTTACTTTCATATTACAGACCCCCTCATATTTTATACTTTAATATATTTTTATGTAAAAATAGATATAGGATAAGTTGCAATATTTATCCTATATCTATTTTATACTATTTTTGTATATTTATTTTGAAGCTAATTCAGCAATAGTTTCACTAAGTTTTTTGGGATTTTCCAATACTAACATGTGGGTACAGTTTTCAAAGGGAACTATCTTTGAATTTTGTATTTTAGAATTAAGGTATTCAGCTGTATCTTTAGAATACAAGGTACTTTGTTGGCCATATATAATGAATGTAGGCACAGTTATCTTTTCTAATACATCCCTATAATCATTAGCTGACATGGCTATCCACATAGCATACATTACGTGGGGAGAATTATTGGCTAGTCTTTCATACACTGGTTCTAATTCTTCTTCTTTTAAGTAGGGTACTACAATCCTTGTAAATTCTTTGCCAAAATCCATCCAATTGTTACACATTTTAGTTAAAACATTAAAAGTATCTTCTACTGTAAAGTTTCCATGGTATAGACCTAATTTCCATTCATTATCATTTATTAATTTTGGTGTCATATCGATTATAGCTACAGATGACAAACCAGACATACCAAAAGTTCTAATGTATTCAAATACAATTAAGGCCCCCATAGACCATCCTGCTACAACTACATCTTCCAGTTGCAAATAGTCCATTAATTCCTTTAAATCAATGGCAAAACGATTTAGGGTAAGACCATAATCTACCCTATCTGATTGTCCATGACCCCTAAGGTCATAAGTAACTACTTTAAAGTCTTTACTTAAATCCTCTAGCTGCTGATTAAAACTAGTATGGTCTGCAGACCAGCCATGAATAAGGACTATGGGTTTTCCCTCACCTTTTACTTCATAATATAAATTAACTCCATCACTTGTTCTAAAATATGCCATTAATAGCACCTCCAAATTTCATTATTAAATATCATATACCTTACTTTCTTTCCACTTGTTTAATAAATTCCTAAGGATCCAAGTATTATAGCAACAATAGTTGCAACTACTGGCAATAAAACTGATGTAACAAATATATCAACATATGATTCCTTATGGGTCATGCCAGTTACAGCCAATAGTGTTAATACTGCGCCATTGTGTGGAAGGGTATCTAAACCTCCTGATGATAGAGAAGCTACTCTATGGAAGGCTTCAGGACTTATGCCTGTTTCTAATGCCAATTGATAATATTTCTCTCCTAAGGCTGCTAAGGCTATTCCCATGCCTCCTGAAGCTGAACCTGTTGCGCCAGCTAAAAGATTTACTGATAAGGCTGCTGAAATAAGTGGACTTCCTTTTATACCTAGCAATAGATTAGTTAGGGTTTGAAATCCTGGCACTGCTCCTACTACTGAACCAAATCCAACTGCTGCAGATGTATTGATGATAGATAGCATTGAACCTTGTGCCCCATCAGTAATTGTCTTTGTAAAACCCATATATTTATTAGGATTAGTAATCATAGCCATAATAATACCAGCAAGTAAAGCAACTACTATATCCCAATCAAATACATTTAGTGTCACTATTACTGTTAACAATGGTAAAAAGGCTAGGAAAGGATGTGGAAGTTCCATGGCTTCTTCTGCTGTAGCAGCTGTTTCATTTGAAGTTGTTGGTTCTGTAAATCCTTCACCCTTAGCTTTAAATTTCTTCGCCCTATATTCTAACCATAAATAACCACAAACCAGCATAACTATTCCAGCAACAATACCCATTACAGGGGCCGCTGTAGGTGTTGTATGGAAATAATCCATAGGAATCAAGTTTTGAATCTGTGGTGTACCTGGTATTGCAGTCATTGTAAAGGTAAAGGATCCAAGGGCTATGGCTCCAGGTATAAGTTTTCTTGTAATATTCGCTTCTCTGTATAACTCCAATGCCAATGGATACATTGCAAATACAACTACAAATAGTGATATACCTCCATAGGTTAATACTCCACAGCCAAGTATTACACTAAGTATTGCCCTTTTTGCACCTAAAACTTTTACAAGCCATCTAGCTACAGATTTAGCTGCACCGGTATAATCCATCAATTTTCCAAATATTGCCCCTAGCATGAAGACAGGGAACCAGGATTTAGTAAAACCAACAAAACCTTGCATATAAGTATCCTTATATGCAGGAAGTAATTCTAATCCCCCAGTCAAAGCTACTACCATTGCACATAAGGGAGCTATCCATATTATTGAATAACCCCTATAGGCTAGGATCATTAATAATGCCAATCCAATAATTATACCCACCATAAATTACTATCCCCCTTGTCCAAATTTTATTTAATTAACCCAATAAAAAACTAGTCCTTTTTAATTGGCAGTCCAACCTCCATCAACAGTCAATGTGGAACCTGTTATGTGGCTAGCTGCATCTGAGCATAAAAACTTTACTACTTCTGCAATGGTTGAAGGTTCAATTAATTTCTTAATGGCAGCTTTTTGTAGCATTATATCCTCAATTACCTTTTCCCTTGGTATTCCATGGGATTTTGCCTGATCATCTATTTGATTGTCTACTAAGGGTGTTCTAACATAGGCTGGACAAATTGAATTCACTGTAATACCATATGGACCACCTTCTAATGCTGCTGTTTTTGTAAGTCCACTTAATCCATGCTTTGCAGAAACATATGCTACCTTAAATTCTGAAGCAACTAGTCCATGAATTGAATTTAAGTTTATAATTCTACCCCAATTTTGTTCTTTCATGTAAGGCCATACATATTTAGTTAGTAAAAATGGAGCTGTTAGCATTAAGGAAATCATAAAATCCCATTTATCTTCAGGAAAATCTTCAATTGGAGAAACTGTTTGTATTCCTGCTATATTAACAAGTACGTCTACTTTTGAAAACCTTTTCACAGTAAAGTCAACTAAAGCTTTACAATCTTCCCTTTTACTCAAATCACATTTAAAATACTCCTGTCCTATTCTTTCTGCTTCTTCAATTAATTTTTCTTCATTTATGTCTGCCATTACTACCTTAGCACCTTCCTTTGAAAAGGCTTCAGCAACTGCTAGCCCTATGCCACTGGCAGCTCCTGTTACTATGCACACCTTGTCCTTTAACATTACCATTCCCCCTTATAAAATTTATTTTAATTTCATCAGTACTTTTTTATTGCAAATATCATGCCTACTTTACGGTAATTGTTTTTAAACTAGCTATTTTACCTTCAATATAATCAAAACTAAAAGGATCTATAATAAATGTTGGGGTGCATAAAAAAATGTACTCCAACATTTATTTTTTCTAAAAATAAAATGCACTCGTGAAATAAACCTGCTAAAATGTTAATTGGCTAAAAAAACATAAAAAGGAGGTTTATTCACAAGTGCAATCTAATTTTATCACACAATTATTAAATTTAAAAGGGGTTAAAGTAACTAAAATATCGCATGAGGATTCTTTCGTTAAAATCTACATTACAACTGATCCAAAAGAGCATATTTGCCCTGCTTGTGGTGCTAAAACTTCTAAAATTCATGACTACAGAGAACAGACAATTAAGGATTTACCTTTTCAATTTAAGCACACATATCTTGTACTTCGAAAAAGAAGGTATGCTTGCTCTTGTGGAAAGAGGTTTTATGAGTCTTATGACTTTCTACCTCGTTATCATCGCATGACTAACCGTTTAGCATTTTTTATTTGCCAAGAGCTTACCAAGCTAACTAGTCTAACTTCTGTAGCTAAAGTGGCCAACGTCTCTGTTTCTACTGTTATTCGTATCTTTAATCATGTTAATTATGGTACTCCTACACTGCCTAAGGTTCTATGTATTGATGAGTTTAAGGGGAATGCAGAAACTGGAAAGTATCAGTGTATTCTTGTTGATGGGGAAAACAATAAGGTTTTAGATATTATTCCTGACAGGTGTCAAAGTGATCTTGTAAGCTACTTTAGGCAATTTTCTCGTAAGGAAAGGAATAAGGTGAAGTTCTTTGTATGCGACATGTGGCAGCCTTACGTTGATTTAGCTAAAGTATTTTTCCCTAATGCTATAATTGTTATCGATAAATACCACTTTATTAGGCATGTAACTTGGGCTATTGAAAATGTGAGGAAACGCATACAAAAATCTATGACTGCTACTCTTAGAAAATACTATAAACGGAGCAGAAAGCTGATTTTAACCCGCTATCATAAGCTTAAGGATGAGAGTAAAGAAGCCGTTGATTTAATGCTTTTATATAATGATGACCTACGTATTGCCCATAAACTTAAAGAATGGTTTTATGAAATCTGTCAAAGCGATAAATATTCCTACCAATGTAGGGAATTAGCTAAGTGGATTCAAAATGCAGAAAGCTCTGGAATACCAGAGTTTGAGAAATGTGCAGCTACATATAGAAGATGGCATAAGGAAATTAAAAATGCCTTTAAATATGGTTATACTAATGGTCCAACTGAAGGTTTCAACAATAAGATCAAGGTATTAAAACGAATATCCTTTGGACTTAAAAACTTTTATAGATTTCGTAATAGGATTCTTCACTGTACTAGATAGACATCTAAAAAGTAAATATCTATATGAAACCTACATTTTAGCTAGGTTTATTTAAGTGTACCCAAAAACACGTATAGCTTTATTTTTCTCAACCATTTGGAAAATTAGGGCTAAAAATAGCAATGGAGCGGGATTTAAGAAAATCCCACCCCAAATATTGACATAGAGCCTAAAAAAATAAAAGCCCTATTTCATTTTAGAAATAGAGCTTTTTCTTTATCTGGCAACGTCCTACTCTCCCAGGCGGTCTCCCGCCAAGTACCATCGGCGCTGAGAGGCTTAACT